>Ga0247611_10002117_pt1 | contig 33333 bp, 31 predicted proteins | sample 177DNAGHGhighgp2_FD_192422 | JGI IMG/M metagenome (GOLD analysis project Ga0247611, IMG submission 192422) | Sheep rumen microbial communities from Palmerston North, Manawatu-Wanganui, New Zealand - 1770 DNA GHGhigh gp2 | ecosystem: Host-associated > Mammals > Digestive system > Stomach > Rumen... | reverse complement strand
TATTATTTATATTATTTATATTATTTATATTATTTATATTATTTATATTATTTATATTATTTATATTATTTATATTATTTATATTATTTATATTATTTATATTATTTATATTTAGTTTAATAATATTAATTAAATTATAATAAATATATACACGAATCCCAGATTTTGATTAAAATTTATTTTTTAAAAATACAGAATTAAAAATTAAAAGCATATAACATACTAATAGCTTTTGAATTTCAGAATATAAATTTTAAAAATTCAGTTTTTATTTTTTTTTAACGTTTCTGAATTTTATTTTTATTTTTTTTAACGTTTCTGAATTTTATTTTTATTTTTTAAAACAGAGATATAACATTATTTTGAATTTCAAAAAATAAAACAAGTTAGGAAAGGGTTACTGTCTAAAATTAAATGACTGAAATCCTAGTGAGTATTTTCGTTATCCGATACGTTTAACTGCTGTTGTCTCTCCGGATACCAACAAATAGTTTTGTTTGAGATAAAACTAAAAATTCTCAAAACAGTTAAACACATATATTAAAATTTATAACCTGGCCGTCAAAGCCAGTAATTATAAAGTGTTTGTTAATCTAGTTTGTCCAAAAATTAACTAGGTTCGAATATACGTTTCAACCGGATCAAACCCAAACTGTCGAACTTTACAAGACAATTAAGAAAGTCTAAAAACCTGATTGTAAAAATTTACAGGTAAAATGTTTTAGTGTTCACGGTTTCTAGTAGAACTGGTTGTTTTAGTATATTTATTGCCTAGTTGCAGCCATTTTTGAGCAGATTAGATGTCAAACGCAGATCTTTGAAATACATAAAAAGAAAAGGGGTGGCAAAAATTGCCACCCCAGATCTTTTAGGTTGTTTTAGACTTCTTATTTCGAGATGCTTTTGCTTTAGATTTAACTGCATTGATCTTTGCTTGCACTGATTCATCGAATGATGGTGCAAGTTCAGCTGCTTTATAAGCATTAGCTAAATCTTTTTCTACCTCCAAAGTTCTTCGCATTTTTACAACCTTTGCTTTCATTTTCTTCGGATCATTATCTGATCCTTCGATTAACTCAACGACGTTTTCAAGATTGGTTATCTTTTTGTCGTCTGCCTGAATTGCATCTTCAGATCTTACAACAATTTCACCATACTTCTTTTCAAACGCTTCAACTACTTCTTCTTCTCTGACGTTTTCTGCTTCATTGTTGTCATCGTTAAGAATCTTCATTTTATAGTTGGCCTCATTAGTAGCTTTCCATGATTTTTTCATTCCTTTCCACACTATAGGTGGTGCAGAAATTAATCCTAAACCAATTAAAGCTTCTCCAGCCAGAGTTAATGCTACGCCTAATATCATATATCTACCTCCACAGTATTTACTATATTCTACTATTATAATATAAAACTCAAATTCTTCTTTATTTAAAGTGATAAAAACAAATTAATGTTTAGGAGAAAACATTATGCCTTGGTGGATTGCTACCATAATAATATTGTGCAGTATAATATTGATTATGGTTATATTAATAGTGGTAGTTAAGTTTAACAAAAAAATCGATGCTGAAGCCAATATCGGAGATAAAGGTGTGGCTTTAAAGATAGAGAATGATGCTCCTGCTGCTAAAAATGAAGAAGATAAATTGAATGTTGAAATATCAAAATATGGTTGTAGTGATAAACTGTATGATTTTATTAAAAATTATATAGTATCTGTTATAGAATCACATATGCTGATCACAACTGTATTTTATGCTGTTCAATACACTAATAGTATAAACGACAAGATTTTTTTAAAGATACTTAAGAATGAAAAATACAATGAACTGAGAAATTTAAATATTGACGTTTCAATTGTTCAGAAATTCTTTAAAGAATATGTGCTAAAGTTGCAAGAATATATTAATAAATATATTTTGGAAATGAAGGAAGAAATAGATGATATTAACAAGCTAAGATCTAATATAGATAAACTTTGTAAATTATTTGAAACGGACGCCTTTATTTTGAGCACTATCCAAGACTTCAAGAATAAAGGTTTCATAGCTACCATGATTGACGGTGAAGTATACACCGTTACATCAGATAAGTTTGATGATACTTTATTGTTAAAGTTCAAGGATAAAATTAAAAAAAGTTCTGTTGAATTAGTTAGCGAATTAAAATTGTCAAAAACGCGGCTTCTTTTTACAGAAAATAAAATAGTTAATATATTGAGTGTGATGAATAGTGTTAATTCAATATTTGACGCTATAATAAAACACATTTATACTATCTATTTTGAATGCAAGCCTGCTGTCATAGGAGATAGCAAAGGAGTATAACTTCGTATGAGCCAACAAGAATTTGAAGAAACTTTAGATTTCAATTTCAGCAACGATCCAGAACAGATGGATGTAGACGTGGATGACGAAATCATTGAAGATGAAGACGTTGAGTGTGATGAAACTGAAGATGAAGAAGATCCTGGATGGTCTATAGATGATATGAACTTCTATGATTCTGAATATGAAGCAGAAGAAGTCGAAGATGATTCCGAGATTGAAGAAGAAGACATCTACGATAATACCTTTGACATCGAATGAATAATAAACTCCTCCCTTAATTGGGAGGAGTCTCTTTTATTTTTTAAACAGTTTAAAAGATGAAAGATCAATGTGTTCGGCTACCTTATCTCCAAATCTTGCTACTAAGTATGCAACAACGTTTGATACTAAACCGTCAACAAAATCGTTAGCATTGAATTCTGGAACAACTTTGCCTTCTTCAGTAAATATAGTAGCAGCAGTTTCTAACAATACAGCTGATAATGTCAAGATACCGAATGCTATTAAATAACCAAACAAAATCTTAAGTTTAAATGCCGGCACAGGGATACGTTCATTACTAGTAGCAGTTTTACCAAAGCTTCTAATACCTTCTGCTAAACCAACAAATACGATAAACACGTTTAATGCTGTTGCTAATTTTGACATATCTAAATTGATATCTATGTCGAATAAGAAAAATGCAATAAACTTAGTTAAGAGAAAAACGAATGTAAATCCGTAGATAGAATAGAAAACTTTTAATAGATCTTTTTGACCACATTTGGTTTTCTTTTTAAGTTCAAGCTGTTCTGGTGTGAGCTCATCATCGTCAATGAGTCCATTACCATTAATATCTTGTTCTGCTTTAAATTCTATTTTACTTACTTCTTCGCTCATTCATGTACCTCATTCATTCTCTTATTGAGTTTATTAAAGAAAATAGATCCTATAGAAGATTTACTGTCTATTAATGCTCCATCAAGAGAATTAGTTAATGTTTCACGATAACATTCTTCCTCACCAATAAATGCACACAAAGCAATACATATACCAAAAGCATTTTTCAAAGTATCAACTTCGAAATCGATATAATTAGTTTTTCTATCTGTCCATTCAAGATCATGTAAGAAGTTTATTATAGCGTCAATGTTTTTGTTAAATATCTCAATAAGATCATATTTGTTCTGTATCTTTGAAGTGATGTTACTAATAGAATATACTCGTTCTGATTTAGTTTCAAACGGATATCCTTTTAAGCAGAATTGGAATGCTGTATAATTGACTATACTTCTAGGGTACAACTGGTTTTGATTACCATACATCTTAGTAATGATATCTGATGTGAAAGCTCTATATGTATTTTGAGAGTTAGTAAGATATGCGCTTAAGTCTGAAAGATCAGACAATTTGTACAATATAGTTTCGATATCTTCTTTTGCTTTAAGAACTAACTTCTGATTCTTGATCCTTTCTGTTACAGTAGGGATATCATCATAAATCAATTCTGCGTTTACTGGATAATGAGATGTAGGATTTTTATTGGTTCCTACATTTTCATTAATCTTAGCAACTAACTCGTTTCTTGTAGTGATTGAATGTTTTTCGAATTTAGATTTCTCAGTAGACCAAGCTAGAGTAACATACGGAAGAATTATTCTTTTAAGTTCTGTATTTAGTTTTATTACTTTTTCAGAATACTCTTCGCATTTTTCATTTCTTTCTTGTTCTGATAAAGATCTGTCAATTTCGAATTTATCAGAGCAGTTAGCAAAAATATTTTCGAAGAAATCAGCAGGGATCTTTCTTTTGTAATCTTCAGAAATCATTATAGGAAGAAACGTTTTAACAGTTTTGAAATTTGTTATATCGTTGTTATAATAATATTCTTGGAACTGAAAAGACTTTACTTCATCTGTTACATCTACAACTCGGTGATTATTATGAATAGAAGTTCTATACGAAATATTACTATTCATAATTCCTCCAAATCATAATAAAATTTTAATCGCTCATATCCATGTTTTTTTAAAATGACGTACACATTTTACTGATTATTCGAAACACGGGAGGCCATTTATGGCAGAAAACAAAACGTCATTCCACCTTTCCAATCCGTTGAAGAAAAGTGTGAATCACAAATCGAATTTTCGTAAGGAGAATGAATTAATTAAGGAACTTAAAGCGAGTGAGATAATTAAAGATTCTGTTCTCGGTGCGAAATATTGCTTGCCTACAAACAAACTCAATTATGATCAGATCAATCAGATTAAGAGTTTGTTTGGAGAAGGAGAGGAAGCAAATCGTTTGTATCGTTCAATGAGCATGAGTGATTCTGGCTGGCTCGCAGTATCAATTTCATCTGATAAAGCAGACAAAATCAAACCTGCCCTTGAAAAGTATAGAGAATTTGCTAACAATGATAAAGACCTTTTCATTTCAGGATATGGTGAAGTTGAATTTACAATCGACTTCTCTAAGCTTGGTATGTACCAGGATTCTGATGGAGGCATTTATTATCCGTATGGTGCTTTCTTCTTCTCTGATAATAAGACCACAGTAAATCAGTTCGCTGCTGCTGTTGCTTGTTATCCAGACAGATATCAGAGAATTAAGAATAAGAGATATATTTCTCCTATTTCTAATGAAAACTGGACTAATGCTAAGATCACCGGTAGTTTTACTAGACGTGGTCATTTGGTGATTTTCTATGTTACTGAAGATATCGAGAAAGAACCAAATGTATATCAGCCAGTAGTAAATACTATTGACATCGAAGTTGGAGTAACTAAGAATTACAAGACTTCTGAAGTTGATAAAGTATTTATCGTAAAGGCTGAAAAGAACTCTATTTGTGTTCCTGACGAAATTGAATATCTAGTTAAGAACGTTTACAATAAATATGCCATTCCATCATTTATTTCACAACGTTTTATCTCAGATTATATTTATTCCGCAGGATGTAATCCCAACAATTATGATTTGACTGCTGAAGCTCCTGAAAAAGCAGATGCTGAAAACGCAAAATTCAAATCTAATTTTATTGGAAACAATAAGGCTCATAGAGCCGATAAAAATACGGAGTCAAAAGAATCTGTTTCTGATGATACACACAAAAAATCTAACAAGAAGCGAAAGAATTCTTCGAAGAAACCTAAGACAGAAGTTGAAGCTCCAATGACAGCTGAAGCTAACAATGTGAGCGACGTTGCACCTGCTGACGCCGTCCAAGAAGCTGTACCTCAGCCTGAAGTTGAAAGTGTCAAGACTGAAGAATCACAGACATCAGATTCTGTTGTATCCAAAGAAACCTCAGAGGAATAATTATGGCCACAGCAAAAACATCCAAAGCACCAGCAGCTAAGAAACCGGTAACAAAGAAAGCTGCTCCTGCTAAGAAGCCTGTCGTAAAGGCAGCTAAGTCTGCTGCTAAAAAGACAGCAGTCGCTAAACCGGTAAAGAAAACAGTAGCAAAACCTGCTGCAAAGACAACAACTAAAAAGGCTGCACCTGTTAAGAAAGCAACAGTAAAGGCAGCTCCTAAAAAGGTAGTAGCAAAGAAACCTGTTGCAAAAGCACCTGCTAAGAAAACAGTAGCAAAACCTGCTGTTAAGAAAGCTGCTCCTGCTAAGAAACCAGTTGCTAAAGCTAAAGACGTTAAAAAAAAGTAGAAACTAGCAAATCTACTAAAGACGTTAAAAAAGTGGCTAAGAATACAACAGTTAAGATTATACCGAAGCTAAAGACTTCAGCATCTCAGCTTACAAGGCATATGCCTTCAAAAGCTGAAGTAAAAGAAATAAAGAATCATTTGACTCAAGTATCTAAGGCTGCAAGCGAATACGACAAACCTGTAGAGCTTAACGCGTCTAAAGTTTATGCTAATACTAATAAGGTCGTTACAGATAGTACGTTTGAACGTACTAAAACTGTAGGACCTAGCGGACAATCTTTTGCAATTGGGAATGATTTGTTAAATTCTCAGTTTAACAACATTTAGTTATTGTTAAAGAGAGTCGTCACTCTATAATGAGTGACGACCTTTTTTATAAGGTAAAATAAATGAAAACAAAGCTTATTATTTTTGAAGGTGGAGATTGTTGTGGTAAAACAACAATGCTTGATAAAGTATTTGATAGGTTGAAACTTGGATACAAATGTGGAAAGTGGAAATTTCCAAATTATAATGGTCTTTATGGTCAGGAAATTCTTGATCACTTAAAGAATTTTAAAATTGAAGGTCATACAAAAGATGAAATCTTCAAAGAACTCATGGATTTCTCTGAAAAATTATACTTGAATAAGTTAGCCACGTTTGATGAATTTATTAAATGGGTTATTGACGGAGATTATGATTACGTTCTTTTGGATCGGTTCACTTTGTCGCAATATTGCTATGATGTTGCGTGGATTAAAATATTGGACACAGAAACTTGGATTAACAATATTGATAAACTAGCAACAGATATAGATTCTAATGTTGAAGATGGGATTTATTATACTCGCAAAATTATAAATAATTTGTATAACAGAGCTTCGATTATAATGAATTCGTATCATTTAGCGTTTCCTAAAATTTATACATTCATTTTTGGACAGAATCCTTACGTGAAAGCTATTGTTAATTCTAAAAATACTGGAAGACGTATTGATGGGTACGATTCTTTCACTGAATATCAAGAAGAAGTAAATCGATTGATGCAAAAAATGGCCAAAGATATGAATTTAGTTGGTAATAAGGCTTATATCATCGATCCTAAAAATATTATGGATATCAATGAAGACATAACCGAATATAATGACTACAACCATGTAGTAGTAGATAATGCTTTATATCATTACACTGATTCTGTAATCAAACTTATAAAACACGAGGTTACTAAAGATGACAAGTAATTTAATTAATCAGTCTACATCAGATGATAATCTGTTTAAAACAGAATACCCAGATAAAATGATCAATATTGCAGAATATATCGATCGAATGCAACAGTCAAAAAACTTTATTGGTGCGATGCCTAAAGATGAAGAATCTGAAGCAAGTCTTTTCACCTATGAAAAGATCAAGAGCATGATCGAAGAAACAATTTCTTCTTATGATCTCTTGAAAAACCGGCTTATGGAATATTATAAGAGTATCGGCGGAATTGATACCCCAAATGTTTGTGTATCAAGAGGAATCTCAGAACTCTATCTGCTTTGTCCTAATGCTTATGATAAGAATACTGTAACAAACTATTCGTCGTTTGATACCATCGTTCTTAACAACGGAGTTAGTGCTGCAAGTTCAAAGGTAACTTTTGTTATGGCTTTGATTTCTGAAAAGATGAAGGAAGAAAATGTAGAAGAAGTAAAAGATTTGATTAAATCACTTCTCTTTACTATTGCTAATACATTTAATCCTAACGTAGTAGCAGATCTTGTTGCTAACTTGATGGATGTTGGTGTTATCGACTATATTTTCAGAGAAGACGTTGACTCTCTTATGAAAGAGCTGTATGAAACTCTGGTAATGAGAGAAGGAATTTTCTTGTCAACAGATGAAAACTATTTCGGTGCATTGAATAAAGGTTTCAAGACAACTGATCTTACTGCGTATAAACTTGCAAGATTCGTATTTGTCAAACCAGAACAGATTCTCGATGATAAGAATCATTTCAACTGGTTTGGAACTATTCTTAATCCTCCTGTATATGATAAGTATAGAAAAGATTTGTATACTCATATTCTTCTTAGTATGGTTCATTCTACTACAATTAAAATTGGAACAGAAACCGTATATGAAGCAATGGATAATGCAAACCGTATTATCAGAAAATCTGTAACTGATTGGATTAAGGTTCCTGACATTTCAAAACGTCCTGCTGTTCCTGAAGTATTCAATTACATCAATATCACTCCTTATCTTAAATCTATCTATACACATGCTCTTTGGGACATTGGCGACATGCCTACATATGTTGATCCAGTCGAAGCTGCTAAAGATGCTGCTGAAGAAGAATACAATAAGGTTAAGGCGGATTGGGATGCTAAATGTACTTCTGAAAACAAACCAACAGAAGAAGATAAAACAAATCTTTATGCTAAGAAAAAAGAAAAGGATACTGCACTCGCAGTTTATAAAGCAAGACTTCGTCATAAGTCATTGATAGCTTTCTTATTTGAAGAAATCCTGTCAAATGAAAAAGTTGTTGCTATGACATTCGATTTTGATTTGGTTGCATTTATTTTGGCATTCGAACCAAACATCGATAATGCAATGCATGATACTCATACTTGTGTAACTGCGTTGTATAATAAGCGCGATTTCAAACCTCTTGGTGTCGAATCAGTTAATCCTTTCTATATGCACGCAAATGAAGGTGATATTATTTCTGAAAAGACAAAATATCTCGCTCATGCTATGTCTGGTATTGCTAACTACAATATGGGAAGCAGAATCGCTTGTTCATTTATGAATACACCTGTTGAAGTAGCTAACGTTATAGCAAGTGTTGAATACTCTTCAATGAGAGCTAAGATTTCTATTCAGAAATTATTATCTACATATTCTGCTAATGCCATTTCATTGGCTGGAAATAAAGTCGTTGTTGATGCTTTTGATAAGATTGAAGCTTTCAATAAGTTGGTTGATTCACTTAAAGATTTCAATACAACTGTTGCTGAAAGTAGAAATAATCTTCTTGTTATGATTAATGACTTCATCAAGTATAGTGAAGAGTTCGATATGTCTGGTTATGACAATGGTTCTGTTGGATATTTCTATAACTTCAAAAAGACTCTTAAGAATCTTAGAACTTTCATTATCGCTTATGAAGACACGGTTTGGGGAGAAGATAACGTCTTTACTCAGATTCGAAAGATTCTTGAAAGATTAAATTCTGAAACAGCAGTTATTGCCGCTAGAGGCGATATCGAAGCTGGAAAGAGACAGTATTCTTTATGGCCTAGAATCAATCAGTACGATTATCCTATTATGACTACTGATGAAGATAATATTAAGTCTAAAGAAGAAACTGCTCATGAAAACTTCTTCGACATTCAGCCTGGTGATATTAAGTCCGGACGTTACAATACTCCGTTCGAACGGTTAGACAGTAGATATACTACTTCTAAGGGATGTGATTAATATTTATACTGGTGGCCAAATAGCCGCCAGTTGTTTTTGATTTATATATTAACTTTTAGAAAGGAGACTTAAATGTTAATAAAACCGTTTAAATCTATTGAAGAAATTTCTAATATTAATACTATAAAAAATATAAAAACAGATGTTACATATATCCCATACGATGATCATAACAATGAATTTGGAAGATTAGTAGTTTCGAAAAAATATTTAATCAAGAATTTTACATCAATGAATAATACGACTTTTGTTAAACTAGTTTATTATTTTATTCATGAATGTAAAGCTGAAATCAAAAATATTGAAGATCTTAGAAATACAAAGATTGGAGATCTTAATTTACGATATATAACAACATCTTTATACGATTCTGATCCTAATCATTTCTTTGGTAATCTTATATACGATACGACCACTCCATCTCAGGCTGTTCATACTGTCTTTGACTATAAGCAAAACGTTGACACTTTCTTGGAAGACAGTTATACAATAAACGACGTCAACCTGGCTTATCAAAGCGCATTGTTCTTAACAATAGACGAAGATAATAAAGATGGCTCTATTAAGTTTGGAATAATAAAAGGAATAAATAAAAACTTCCAATTACATCACAATTACAGAGTTAGAACAGTTAGACAAATACAAGAAATTCTAAATAGTGTAAATTTGAGTTTTAATTCGTATAAGAAAGAATTGAAATCTGACTTTGATTCGTTTGACAGTAATATACTATTAGGCACATCTCAGGAAATACATGCTTTGACTTATGATAAAGATACAGTTGCTCCAACGTTGATCAAGAATGAAATAATAATCAAGAAAGATGCACTCGATAGAATAATGTCTGATACATTAAAACCTTTAAATCTAACAATGATCGATACTCTTAATGCGTTTTATATAAATGGAAAATTGACTATTTCTAAAATAAAGTATCCGTTTGATAAAATGTATGTTGAATTCGTTGAACGCGCATTGCTAGTGTTTAGAGACAGTTTATGTTCTTCTATCTTTGAAGCAGAAAAACTGTTAGGACGAATAGATCTTATGATTTCTATATCTGATACATTTGTTGTGGCTAAAATTAAGTTCCTTGAAAATGGGATAGGTGTTATGAAAGAATGTGAAACGTTAGATTTCCAAGACGAATGCGCCACAATGTATTTGTATAACTATTGTAAATCAAAAAGATATAAGCGAAATCATCAAAGCAATTTTGATTATCAGAACGATAGAATAGGTTATCTTATGAATTATTTCTATGAAGACTAAAATATTAAAAAATAATAAGTCTTACACATAATAATAGGCTGTAAGAAATTTGAGAACGCGGTAAATCTCCATTACTTTGATATCGTCCTGTCTTTGTAATGGAGAAATCCGTTTTTAAATACTACGGTTTGTTTTACTGGGTCGTCGTCAAGCGGTAAGACATTGGCTTTTGGTGCCAACATTCCACAGGTTCGAATCCTGTCGACCCAGCTAATGATTCGAGAAGAAAAAGCTAAACCTATATGCTCATAATTCGCGGCATTTGATTTGCAGCGCGAGGGAATAGGGAGATTGAGAAGCCTAAACTCGAATCTTAGATGGCCTATTTTTAAACTATCTAGATTGAGGCAGTTTTGTCTGCCTCAATTCTTTTTTATATATTTTATTTATAAGGAGTAATATATGGAAAGAAGTAAAAGCCACAATTTAAAGTTTATTAAACTATATTTCAAAAGTTTTGTAAATATAGGTGTTTCAGGTATTCTGTGTAAAAACCTTCAAGAAGCCGGCATTGATCTTGATGGCGATACTGTATTAGGAATATCAAGATTTGGGTTTGGTAAAAGAAAGATAAAGAACTTGTACATTAATGTAAAACAAAATGTATTTGTTATATTGAAAGGTAAACCAGCAGATGGTCCAGATGTACCGTCAATGTATCCCAAAATAGTACCGATCAAAGATCCTAAAACTGTTAAAGATTTGAAATATAATGCAATGGTTGAACTACATAACAAACGTGTTGAATACGATGGGGAGGAAAATAATGAAAATTAATTTTCACATCACAAGTTTACCGGACGACTTTATATTGATCAATATGCCTGATGATATTAAGACGTTAGATCAGATACAAAATCTTGCAGTCGAATATATCTCGTCTATTCTTCAAAGAAATTATGAGAAAGGTAATGCTGGATTTCTTGATGAATATCAAAAAGATAATGGTGGTAGTATCGAAGATTATATCAAACGTATTAATCGATGGGTGATTAAATTTAATAAAACTGTTTCACCGGCTGTGATTAAAGTAGACGTAGATGTTGAATTCTATGATAGTTATCGTGAAACGTTTAATAAAAAATTATAGATGATTAAACATTTTGATGTGAAGGAAACAAAAAAGTTTCCGTTTTGGCGGAATGGTGAAATCGGTAGTACACATGAGAATGTGACTTAAAATCCCAAGACAGATATGTCGTATGAGTTCAAATCTCATTTCCGCTATACTAATGATAGACTCTATACTAGTTGTTGAGTTTACCAGGAGTGTAATTCTCCAAGTTTGCGAAGTGATTCGTGTAGGCTCTCCTTTCCATCCAGAGCTGTTGATATGATGTCCTTAGAAACTTCGCTCCATGGTGTGATGACTGAGTGGTTGAAAGTACCGTCCTGCTAAGACGGCGTATCTCACAAGGATACCGTTGGTTCAAATCCAACTCACACCGTAAAAAAAGAATATGGAATTGTGCTGAAATAGTAAACTGCTGAGACGAGATAACATCAGTATTCTTGGAACGTGTGCTTAAACGCCCGGTGGAATTGACCTTTGATTGGGAGTGCAACTCTCCCCGATTCTATATTCTTTTATTGACTCATTAGCTCAGTTGGTTAGAGCAACAGACTGTTAATCTGTGGGTCCTTGGTTCAAATCCAAGATGGGTCGTATAAAAGAACACATGATAGTGCGGACTAAGTCAGCAAATAAGTAGAGGTAATCAACCCTCTCGCTATTGTGTGCTCTTTTTTTATTTTAAGGTCGTTGACCTAATATTATTTTTAAAACGCAAGGATTGATTAAATGAAATTTACAATCGATAGTTTTAAACCTAATACACCAAGATTTTTCGAATATTTGGTATGTAAAGACTCAGGAACACAGCATCTTATCGATACTCTTAATAAAGATTACGACGGTCGTGTTCATTTTGAGCAAGCTTATTCTACTGAGGATAGTAATTATGAATCCTATTGTGTTACTGCTTCTGAAATCAAAGACGACAATAGTCGTGGTGAAGAATTCATAATTTTTTCACTTAGAAACGAAGACGGTAATTATAAGTTCAAAGCACTTTTTGATCACGTTAGATTGCTTAATCTTCCTCATTGGATTTGCAAAGATATACTCGATAAAATACAAATCACAGTAATAAAATCCATGGTTATTAATGAATCTTTGTTTTAACTTTCATTTGCCATTTGCATAAATCTCCATAAAATATTTTTTTGCTTTGCTTTAAGAAGGACCTTACGAGGTCCTTCTTTTTTTCTTTTTGTCCTATATTTATATAGAAAAACATCCTAATGAATCAATAGAAAACACTTATTTTTCCTTAATAAGTAGGGAGAAAATCATGAATAAATTATCTTCTACGCTTACTTTTGCGTCGATTGTTGGTTCATTACCTTCGTTGAAAGAACAGCTAAATCCTAAAAACTTTCCGAAGTATACGATACCGATGACGTATTATGAAAGCTATTTTAATATACTTTCAATGAAAAAATATCCTTTAGTACCAGCTACTTTGAAAGCTGCTAAAGAAGGAAAGATCAAGTTACTTAACCATTCTGATCCACTGAATTTCAGTGACAAGAAAAGCATCTTGCCTGATTCATTATCTACAGTGGCATTGCCTTTACCTGGAAACAAAGTAGAGATTTATGTAAATGCTGCTAAGAAAACTGGATACGTAAGAAATGCGGATAAAGAAGCTATTGGTCTTAAGACTAATGAAACTTCTCTGTATTCTTATTTACAGTCAGGATTTATTTCTTATATTTTGGCAACTAAAGATACTGAAGTGACTAATAATATCAAACTTCATACTCTTCTTGCTGAATTCTACGGAGATCTCATTGGTAAAGTAATTGACCAGCAATATCCTATCACAGGTGAAGCTGATTCTTATACACGTTTGATGTTCTTGTTAGCTCTTTATTATTTCCAGGTTATGTGTGGTTATGATTTAGAGAAATCAATTAAAATTGCATTGGACGTTAAGACTGTCGATAAAGTGATTATTGGAGCAAAGTCAAGAGCATTCGCTGCTGGCAAATTAGCAATGAAAGATTTCAATGATTTCTTGGAATGCTTCATGGTAGAGTTCCCATTTGTTAAACGATCTGAAGTTACACTTCGCGCGGTAGTCGCTGGTGTTATGAAAACCTATGGAACTTCAGCAATGTTTGTGGTTGAGCATTTCCAGTCATTCTTAAATATGATTGAAAGTGTATCGGCTAGATCTATGCTTTATCGAGACGATGTAATAAGCAAAACAATACCTTCTACTCTGATTAAGAACGTAGAGAAAACTCTTCTTTTAATTAGTGGAGAAGTTTAATATAATGAAATCTATTTGGAGGATTTATGTCTATTATTACTGATAAGATAGCATCTAATGTCCTCGATGGTGTAATAAACGTTCATGGTATTCGAAGAAACTTAGATTCTTCTACTGATGAACGTAGATGTTTTGTACTTACACCTGAAGATATAGAACTTTATACCTCCTTGTTTAAATATAACTCTGGTGAAACCTCTGATGGTAAAGTTATTAATTTGATCGAACCAACAGTATATGTTAAAGTTCCTGTTAATATACATATGGTTGAACCTAATGTTCCTATAACGCACGAGAGTTACGTTTATACGATAGAAGGTAGAGCTAAAACAGGAAATGCGTCTTTACAATTATTCGTAGATGGATATAAAATCCCAGATAATGAGGTAAAGTTTTATCCGACTAGGTCTAATGTAGACGTATTCATTCCTAACAAATATTTACCTACAACAAGTGAGCATGAAATTATTGTTGAAAAGAAACGTTATGATGAATTCCCTTACATTCATTTTTATGAAAGTCAGGTGAATAATCAACAGTTTACTATCCCAATGACTCAAGAGATTAGAAATAAAATTTCTGAAGTTAGTGGTAATCTTGAACGTAATTTCCAGATTTATGTAAACAAGAAATTATTGAACTCGTCTAGAACGGTTATGTTCAGCAATAACAATATTATTATTTCTGTTACTTCTGAAATGAGTAATTCTGAAGTGGAAATTATTTTCGATCCTTACGTAGTGTGGTACTTCCCTGCTAACCAGATGAATTATGGTGATATCAAAAACGTTTGGGAGGTACCTGAATCTTATTTGGATTCAATACACGGACCACTATCTAATTTCTCATGCTCATTCTATATAAATGGTTTAAGAGTAATGAATGACGTAGTTGATCAGAAAGGTCGATTACATTTTGAATTTGATACTGAAGGAAAAGTTGATAATGCTATTTCTTTCTATTTGTCTGATAGAAATTATATAACAGATGAAAATTTGACTTTGTACGGTAAAGATTATTATCTTTACAATTTTGTTGGTACATCTGCTTTAACACGAGCTCTTCATACCACAGTAAGTGGTTCTCCTTTTATAGATGAAGGTGCTAATAAAACTATTTCTTTCTCAGTAAATAAAAAGATTGGTGATTCTAAAATTATCATAACTCTTCCTGCCGGTATTCGTTACACCAATGATGGTGTTCAAAAGATTTCTCTTAAAGTTTATAAGACAAGATCAATTGATGAAAGCCGATATCAAGTGGATGATTTCTTAACAGAGATTGCCCCTGCTGATTATACAGTTGATAATTCTACTGATCCTATGACTATCACAATTCATGCGCCTTCTAGTTATTTCGCGAACGGAATAAATACTTCTGGTGTAATCGTATTTGAATCTTGGTATGACTGGGATTACGTGATGAATGATTATAACACTCTGTTTCCTAGAGCTAAAGTCGAAGAAATCTTAGAAGAATTCTATGATTCATATGATCATTCTGAACGTGTATCTGAATTACTCACAGATAGACCTTATTTGATGAGGACTTTCCTTGAGAACTTCGGATATCAGAATTGTGAACAAGAAATAGAATATAATGGTTTGGATGCGTATGTGTATGTAGGATTACCAGATACTGTCGATCTTACAGTTGAAAAGAAATACGATATAACCATTAACAATAAGCACGTTCCTAATAATAAAGTAGAGATCGTTAACAAAGACGTGACTGAGATATTTAAAATCGAAGGACGTTATTTTGTAAAAGGTTCTAATAATGTGTCTATCCAAATCATAGACGAAATTCCTGTAGAGTATCAGACTTTTGATCCTTCAGATATTCTTGAAGATGACGGTTTGAGGGTACTTACTGTTTCAGGATTTAAGAACCTCGGTAATTTTGAAAACAATATCATTGTTTTGGAAAAAATAGATTCTACTGATCCAGAAGCAAATCAATTTGCTACATCTGCTAAAGTAGGATACAAATTGTTTAAGAATTACTCATTTGGTCCTTACGATGAAGATACTGGAACCATTAGTTTGATATTCGATAGAGTACCGGATCATGAGTTCCTTGTGTATAATAAAAATTTTTCTACATCTTACGCTTATGTAAAACCTAGTGTTTCAACAGTTACAGATGTAATTATTCCGGTTTATTTAGGAACAGAAAACAATCCTATTCCATTTATACCTAGAGGAAAAATCTATGTGTATTGTGGAAACGATAAGTTTATCGAAGGAATAGATTATTTTGTTAAGACACCTGAAAATGATCCTAGTATAGCTGGGTCATTTATCATAATGAAACGAGTCGTTCTTCCTGGTTCTCAGGTAGATATTTACTTCTCAAATCATAAAACTACAACTGTGTATAACAAGACAGGATACTTCCGTAACAATAGATATGGATTGTTTTATCTTGGAAATCTTAATTTCCCATTCTCTATGAAGTATCTCAACTTCTATATCAATGGACAGAAATTGAGTGAAGACGATATCGATATATTGTCTGATAAATTAATTCGAGTACATAGTATGCCTGTACCAATGTACGACTTGGTAGTTGAGAGTATTTTTACTGTAGATGACTCTGAGTTAGCTCCATATATAGCTGAATATCATACTGATAAGTTTGAAGATTATTTAGCTAGATTGTTCCAAGGAGCAAACTACACAGGAAGTATGGATATTGACTCTAACTATAATATCAACGACGTTTATGAATCGTTTATAGATACAGTAGACTCTGTAAATAAACGACCTAATCCTTCTTCAAGAGAAGCTGAATGGATTCCGTCATATTCCGATGAAGATCATTATGGTCCATTCAATGATGGTTCTGTGACTTTAGGAGAAGATATTCTTTGTTCTATTGTGGTTGGAAATATTTATGTTGTTGCTGGTGTTAAAGGAAAAGTTGCTTCTTGTTTACTGTCTGACGACTTGTGCGATTGGACAGCATGTGATGCTGAACATCCTGCTTTTGAGGGTGCAATATTTAGTAATGGACAAGAATGTAACAACGAAGATATAACAGCAGTTACGATATATCACGACTATTTAATATTCGGAACAAAAAATGGGCATCTTTATGCTTATGATACACGTCAGGAAGTTTGGTATGACAAATCCAGAATTCCGTTCTTGAATATAGACAATACTTGGCCAAACAATACAAAGATTAACGGATTCTTAGTAGATTCTGTATCCGACGTGTTGTACATGTATGGTGACGACGGTTCTGTCGACGCTTATAGATGGTCAGATGAATCTTGGTGCGGAACAGATTATGATGAATTGAAATCACCGTTGAAATCAGTAGGAACTACTGGTGTTATGGGAGATATTTACACAGCGTTTATAATTAATTCTAAACCTTATCGTTCATTGATTGTTACTGGTGAGAATGGAGAAGTAGCTTCTTGTTATGTAGATTGTGAAGAAATTAATGGCTGGTGTAAACCAGATTCTTCATTGTATTTAGCAGTAGGTGCTATTAAACCGAAGTATTATTCGAATGGTGAATATCGAAATTATTCTACTGTTAGAAGTCACTGTGATTATTTTGGATTTAAAGTATTTGTTGGTGACAATGGAGTAGTTTCATATTTTGATGGCGCATTCTTTATTAATTCTGATCCGTTGAAAATTTGTAACAACGGTTCTAATTTTAGTAATCATCAAGTTAATGATTGTGTTTCGTATAACGAAAAGATGATGTTGCTTGGTGGAGAGTTAGGTAAAGTATCAGAATATGAAGGTGAATCTCAAACATGGTTTAATTGTGATAGCGGATTAGGAATTACTAGTGATGGACGATATATGGAAGGATGTGATATCAACACTATGGAGTTGATTACTGGTAACTACAATTACGTAATATTTGCTGGACAAGACGGTAAAGTTAGTTCATATGCAATTAATGTTTCACAAGTACCATATCGATACGAACCGTTTAAATCTTCATTCTTGGAATGGTATACTACACCAGGAAATGCTGTAATTCAAACAGACTGGGATATTCCTGAAGAAATCGCTAGAATGTTTGATATGTTGCTTGAGTCTAATACTGAAGACGCGGGAAGTATTTGTATTACTGCCGGTGCTAATGACCTTATGGTTGATATAGACATGAATGACAATGATACTTATGCTTGGACGTTAGAAGAAAGACGAAAGTTTATAGCAGACTTCATTAAAGAAGAAATGCCTGATGGTATCTATACTATCGATGAGATATATGAAGCGTTTATGAAATCCAAATACAGATTTATGCTTTACGAAGAAGATCTTCCTTATCTTCGTGGTGGAGATGAAATATCTGGCGAGGATTCTATAGATATAACAGATTAACCTTCTAAAGGAGAATTTAATGGAAACAAGAAAAGGTAGACTTATACCTAATCTGAAACCACTCGACTTTTTTTATAAAAGTGGAAGTCGTTCTCCTTTTGAAGGAGAATTGACTTATGATTCTGAAGACAATGTAGGTTTCTGGTCTAAGAATCAAAATAACGTTTGGGAACATCATGCTGCATCTTCCAATATTCAGGTTGAATTAGATGCTTATGGAGAAACTGGAGATAACACTTTCCAGAACGCTCAAGCTTTTTATGAGAGCAATAATATTCATAGGTTCTTTTTCAATCAGAATAAGCAGATTTTGTGGCTTGATAATTCTATAGATATTTCTAAGTTTGCATACTATGCGATCTTGGAAATAAAAACAGATAATGGAATTAATAAGTATGTGACTGGATTAGTTGATTCAGACGGTTCAGATTATAATAAAGCGTTGATTCCAACTTCTAGGAAATACGGAGTACTTACAAAAGATATTAAGTTAAATACTTGGTATACCGTAGAGTTCTATAATGAGAAAAAAGTAAACGTTTACTCAGTAAATTACTTAGCTTATCAGTCATTCACAATGCCGATAGACTTAGTAGGAGAATCTGAAGACAAAACCAATACTGTAACAAATGTCAACCTGACATTTAACCAAGTCAAGAACGGTAAAGGTTTATTGTACAAAGACCATCCACTAAGTGAACTTAAACCTAAGCTCATTTTAACCATGGCAGACAGACATCAGGTAGAAATAACAGATGTATCTAAAATGAATTTGAAAGGATTTGATGTGATAGATTCTTCCAAAGAGGGTGAGTATTTAGTGAGAGCAGAGTATGACATTTTTGGAAATGGAGATTCTGCTTCTTCCGTAATATTCAAAACTTATAAGGAAAACGTACTATATCTGCACACCCAATCTGAACAAGTTCCTGTAAGTATTACTGTTCCTAAAAGTAATTCTACTTTGTATAATAGAAGTTACAAAGAAGTTCGTGTACGAGGAATAGGTAATGATAATTTTGTTTCGGTATTAGATTACCAGTTAACTACTGATAACGACGGAAATGATGTTATCACTATTCCCTACACCTATTTCAAACTCGAAAAGAATTTGGTAGTTGTAACTTATACTGAACAAACCGACGAACACGTAGTTAGTTCCAAATCTTTACACATCCATGCTGAAGCTAAAGTTGTAGTTGAAGAGAAACCTATCTTCACTTATAAAAAGCTGTATGTAGCAGGATATGTTGATAATGATAATGGTGTAAATGTAGTCAAATATAAATTCTTTATATTGACAAACGAAGATTATATTGCTGATATAACAAATGATGTAACTATAACTTATCCAGACAATTATGAATCTAGTGTAGTTAATAGATTGGTTGCAAGTTTTTACGGAAGAAATGAGATATTTTTCTCTTATTTTGGAGATATAAATCTTGCTGGTGCAACAAAGCGTGTGCTTACTTCTTTAAATCAGATGGATCTGCTAACAAATCCAGATACCACAATTAGACCAGTTCTTTTGTGTTCGACTTTACAAGATGAATCTTTGAGAACAGGTATTGGATCTTTCACAAGATCAGAAGAAGCATCATTTTCAGATTTTGCAACATTTATTTCTAATCAATCTATAGATTTTATGACTATTAAGCTTATAAAACCTAACACTCGATTAATCTCGGATTATTGTGAAAATACACCGTTGTCAATAGTTCCGTATTACAAGGAATTCAAACGTCTGTATAATCGATACAATATTACGGTTGGAGAAGAAGGTGAGAAATACACCACCCAGCCTAATTACGTAAAGACCTACAGACTTGTAAAATATAAAAACGTTACTGTAAGTAACAAACCATCTGAAGAAGGTGAGATTGTTTCTGACAAAACTCTTAAAGAAATCCTTCAGATGATGACACCGCCTGTATCTGATTTTGGAACGTTTATCGGATACTCGTTAAACAATGTATATACTTTGACTCCTGAGGAAGAAGATATTGTTATTAAGGCAGGAACTAGTAAGCATATATTTGCATTCTATGCATTAGATGTAAATGACGATTATGAGATTCCAAAGAATTTCCCTGGTCACTTGGAGATTACTTATACCTTGAATCGTAACAGTATTCGTTTGAATAAAGACGATCCATTACTGGTTGAAGGATATACAAAAACGTCAGATGGTAAATATAAATGCTTAGGAGCAGTCGTTTGTCACGCTGCTATAAGATAGAGGAGAAATAAATGGGAGCTTTAGCAATGGGTCTTTACCCGTTATCTAAATTCCAAGGAACTAATGCCGCTACTCCTAAAGAAGGTACTCTTGCTTACGATGAAGAGTTCAATATTTATATAGCTCATGAAGTTCCGCCTGAGTCCGGTCATTGGGAATGGGTAAGTAAAACCTTTAATATTCAGAAGTTTCTTGATAATCTGTCTGCTTCTGGGTTATTTGAAGCATCTGCTGCATTTGTTAATAATAGAAAGATTTTGCGTTTCTATTACGACCCAGATAATGGAGTTGTTCGTCTTAATCCAGATTTAAGATTTGACTCTTCTTACAGATATTATGCTATTCGTAACATCACTCGTGGAGACAATGGTGGTTATTCATATATCACCGGTGAATCTTCTCAGGATGGAAATATTGTTGCTTCTCTTGTAAACATGGATCTTGTTGATTCTGTTCAGGGAGATGGTGATCAGGTATCTAAACCTGCTACTGGTAAACTCTTTGGAGATGTAACAGACGGAAACGCATACATTGTTGAATATTACGATATCAATCGTACACTTATTGATGTAGAATCTTATCAGGCTGTAAAAGTAAGAACTGCTGATACCGATTTGTGTCCTGATACCGCTATCAAAGATCTTTTAGTGCATTGTAATCAGGAAGCAAACGGTGCTATATTCTTACATCAAGGTCAGTCAGTCGACGAACTTGCTATCCAGGTAAGTTTGGACTATGGTGATGATCTCCACAAAGATATCTCTCATGAAGAGACTAATGGTGGTCGTCTTGTTATTCAGGGTCTTGATGAAATTGATACTTCTACACTTACAGCAGATGGAGCTGAACAGCAGAGCATTATTGTTTCTTATACAATGATTCGTTCTAATGCAAGCTACGCTTCATCTTCATCATACAAAACAAATTCCGGTGCAGTAATTGCTCCGTCAAGTAATACTATTTATAAAGAGATTCCAGTAAATATTATTGAATCAGAAAACACTGATTTGGTTAAGGTAATTCCAGTAGGTTATATCGTAACCGAACAGGAAAATACTTATGATTCTGGTGGAAATGTAATAGGAACACTTGAAGTAAATAGAATTAAGATCAAGTTCTTTGGATTGTACTCCAACGGTACATTGTACGATATTACAAACCTCTGTAGTATTCTTAGTGGATTCTCTGATACTAATATCAAAAACTCTCAGAATATTCAGGTTTCAGTACGATTAGGATATAATCAGTATATTTCAAATACTTATCAGTTCACAGTATATCCACCTGGAACAACAACTTCTACTGGTGGACAGGAACTTGCTAGCAGCAACCGCGTTACATTCGTTCAGAACGTAACCAACCGTATTACATTCGATACAACTAAGACTGCTGGTGGTATTTATTCTGGTGCATTCACCGGATTTAAGATTAATCAGAATGTCGTTGCTCCTGCTAACCTTCTTGGTATGGAAGACGTTAAGTTCGGCGATATTGTTCCTAATTATATCCGTATTCGTGATGCAAAAGATCCGTCATTCTATTATACAGATATTGTTCAGCCTAGTGATAATATTTTCTATAAGACAAACAGTGAGCATTTGTTAACAAACGATACTCCTATTCTTATTGAATTCTATTATATTACTATTGACTCTGCTTCAAATAAAACAATCAACATATTTGTTACGGGTGCAGTAGCTTATTTCGCAGAAAATGCATCATCAAACTGATTTTGCTAGGAGGAACATGACATGTCTCAAACTGTAGGCGAAATGCTTAGCAAAATTAAGACTTCTTGCGATAATGGTACACTCATGTTCTGTTTCAAAAATACTAGCGTAGCAAGAGCTTACGGGCGAGCTATTCTTTATTCTCCTTGGGAATCTAGAGTAAAGCCTGTAGCTTACTATGCTAAGATGAATGGTGACGCTTTTGTTGAATACGACACAGGTGCGATTCTTAAAGCGGGGTGTGTAGCATTTGATAATAGACCTAACTTGACTAGAACAGTTATAGTTGAGGAATATTCAAGTGCCAACACATCCACTGCTATTAAGAAAACCACAACTACTATCACCAAGTATAATTTTAATGGAACAGAAACTGAAACTTCTACTGTAGCATACTGGTACAACAACAATAACTATACCACACCTGTTGAAGGAAGTGTAGACTATCCTGTATTTCCAGGAGCTTATGAAGCTGCTACTAGAACAGAAGAAGTACGTCAAAACAATCCTGATTTCTTGAAAGTATTCAAGTATACTAAGGATACAGCAGGAAGATATTATTGGATAGTAACACCATATGTTGCTACTGAAAAAATAGAAAAATTGTCTTCTGGTAATATAGATCAGTTCTATAGATATGCTAACGAGGACGACACATATTATCGTAAAGATATTTTGGTTAGATCTATTCGTACACCTATTTTGAACGTTTATTATAAAAACTCAGAAGGCGTGTGGATTGATTATAACCTGTGTGTTAGAACTTATCCTGAATATGATATTGATGAAGCAAGTAAAACTTGGACAGAACGATTGAGAATAGATCCTTCGATATTGCCTAAATGTGAATATGTGGATAATGACGGTTATACGTTCTACATAGATGCTGGTGATGGAGCAGATATTAATGAAGATACATGTACCAATATAGAACTTGATACAGTTAAATCTATAAACGTGTTGTCTAAGAAAGTTGAGTTTGAAATCTCATCTGAGACAAATGCTTTGTCTTTCTTGAACGGTGAATTACCACCAACTGTTAGTGGATTTGAATTTCACCATTGGTCTTGGATAAAAGATGGAAGCGCTATCACTTCTCTTAATAATAGAGATCTTAATAGCGGTTCTACTCTCGAAGTATATGCAGTATTTTACAGAACAACTGGTACTGTTTCTTATGAACCTTGTTCTCTTAGTGATCCTACTATTCCTTGGAAACGAAGATTTATGTACGACGATCTTAAAGTAACTCTCCCAGAGGGATATACAAAAGACCAATTCTTAGTATGGTTGAATGGTGCATTTGTTCCTTCAACTAGAGATTCTACATATGAAAATATTATGTATCTCGAAAATGCTATGACTATGATCGGAAGTAAATCTGTTAACCAAAAACTTGGTTCTCTTTTCGAAGAAGGCGATTATGGAACAGTAATTACAGATGAAGCTAATGATGAGTATAGATACGATATTAATTTGAGGTTGTTTGGTTGGAAAGGTGTAAAAGTTTCAAGTTTTTATAAACCTGTTAGCTCTACTACTACTCCTATTACTTACAATTTCGAAGCAATTCGTCCTCTTAAGACATTGACATTCTCGGTTAATGTTAATGAGAATGCTCATTTGATTATCTGTAATGGTAAGGTGCTTACACCTGATGAGTATTATATTGATCCTGAAAATCCTAAGACCATCGTTCTTAAGAATATAGAATATGAATGTAACACTCTTCTTGATCAGATAGTTAGTGAAATAGATAACAATCTTGAATATTACGAAAATGTAAATCCATTACATCTTCTTAGAAGTATGGTTCTTGAACGAACTTATTCTCTTGTAAACTTCACATCTGAAGATCCTAATAAAGAATTGTATTTACGCAATTCTAATGCTTGTGCTGTTGATTTTCCTAAGAAAGGAGAAATTATGTTCTCTAGACTTAAGATTGGAGATCTTGTTCTTGTTGATGGTTTGTTTGAGCCTTATTTGTGGGTTCATCAAAACACAATAAGATGGCAACGAATGGAATCTTCTTATCGTGACGGTGTAGTAGATAAGCTTTACCCAGAGAATGTATTGAGATACTATTTCCTTCTCAAAGACAAGAATTAAAATATTCTCCCTCCATTATGGAGGGAGTTTTTCTTTTAACATTGATTAAAATCATATATTAACTATATAGTCTACAATAGGGAGGAATAAAACAAAAAATGTTAGCTAACAAAAATGGTTTTGTAAAGATAGTGTCTGTAGACCCAGATCTTTACATGTGTCTTACAACATTTGATGCTACCAAGAAAGAGGTAAGCAGAATGTTAACAAAGGAGATTGAAAGAATGACTTGTATGAGTCATCCTCGTATCGAAACGTTGGATGAATTATTAGGTCATTTTGTTACTTATGTTGCAGCACTTAGTAGACTCAGTGTACGAGACATAAGTGGTGGAAAAATTGCTAAACCTTGCTTGATTCGTTTGGTTCAAAAGCATTGCGGAAATTTTTCTGACGAATGTGTAGATACTATGTCTAGGGAAGAAATGAATATCCCAGCAGGACATATCTCAACATTTATTAAGCTGAAAGATGATTTCAGAGAATACACGTTCGACCATATTCCGGAAATGGTTGAGCATATTGTAGAATTTGTGATAACACATTAGTCATAGATAATATCTCCTTTCTCTAGGCAGCCTCACCCGAGGCTGCCTTTTTTTATTCTATATATTCCTTCACGTTTATATTATCAATATAGAGAAAGGAGGTCATATATGACTTGTATTGAAAATTTCAATAATTGGTGTCCTGTAAATGACGCAGATGTAATTGGTATCGTTGCAAAGTCCGAAAGGATGAGTAGGGTTATTTTTTCTTTTTCATGACTTTGGAGACATGTGATATGACCATGAATTTTTGGTTTATTCAAAGCAAAGGAGATTTAAATGGTAATATTACTTATAGTAGTCTTTTGTGCTGGTTTATTATTCGGGATAATATGCGGTTTATCTCATGATGTGTCAAAAGATACGAAACTCCCTGTAAATAGAAACGGAAATATTTATCCAGCAGAAGCTGTAGCTGTATATGAAGCAATGACCGAGGCTATGCTTAAAGATTCTAACACTGTAGCCAATATTCCACATCCAACGGCTGATAATGGTTAGATCCTTTATATATTTTATAGTATGGAGGAATCTATATCATGAAAAAATCATATTCTATTGAACCTAATTTAAATGTCCAATACGATCAAATGGCTATAGCTAATCTGTCTATGATGAATCTCTCAAATTTGAAAGCTCTTGCTGATAAGAACGCAGTTCAGTTTGATATATGTGTTAAAACAGACGGTGTTAGAATAAATATTGTTAAGAAAAATCCAGACAAAACAGTAAGAAAGAGATCAGTCGAATGTGACAATAACGAATTGCAATATCTTATGCAAAAATTTCAATCAGCTCTTTCTGAAATATTGACTACAAGTATGATAGGAAATTCATTTCCTATGATGTAGGAGTTATTATGGAAGCAACTCCAAAAGTTTTTAGGAAACTAGTTGAGACCAATCCTTCAATTAGTTTTGCAGTGAATACATTGATAACAGAATATGACATTCAACGATGTCATCCGAGTTGTATGTATTTCATTAAAGGTCCAGAGTTCTATAAAGAGCTTATGGCTATGCCGAAACTTGATAGTAATATCAAGATTGGTAAAATGATGCGAGAGGACCCAACCCTTGCACCTAAGATTGGCGAAATAAAGTTAAAATACTTTAATGAATTTTGTAGAGTTAATAACATTAAAGACTCTAACTTTCTAAGTTCCACTGTAGACTCTATGTTACTCGTGAATAAAAAACCGTTAAAAACAAAATTTGAAAACGGAGTAATCAATTTTCGAAATAAAGATGGTGAGTTCACTAGTTATATAAGATTATCATTCGGTCGAGAAATAGAAATTTTGTATGACGGAATAAGTGGAAATATTAGAATAAAAGGGATCAATGAAGAATATATTGACAATAATCCTGTGTTTATGAAATTATTCAAACAGTTATTGATGTTGTTGGAAAAAGCTAACACTTTACAGCAGTCTGAACTGTTAAGAAAATTGAATTATATAAGGAAAAAATATATTGATTCTAAAGATCCTTTGATGTGGGCAAGCATTATAGAGGGTAACAAATATGTATATATGGTTGAAGGAGATAAAGTTATGTCTGAAGAATATTTGCCGGAATCTAGCAATAATATTTTGGTAAAAACTGACAATTACGTGACCTTCATTTTACCCCTAGTTAAGCTATGTTTGAGGCCACATTAAGGGTGGTTCCGGAATACACCTCGATTTTGACATTCGTATGACCTCATTTTTCGAGGACGTATTATTATAGTCAAAACGAGGTATGTATGTACGGAATGATTAAATGCGTCAGAAAGAGATCTGGACAAATTCAGGATTTTGATCTGGCTAAACTTGAACGTACAATTTTTATATCGATTCAAGAAGAAAAAGAATTTGATGAACCTTATGATCTTGAAAAAGCCACAGCTTCAAGAATGACATTTGAAGTAATAAGTGCACTTGAAAGAAAAATAAGACATGAAGACGTCGATTGTATGTGTGTTGACATGGATGTTATTCAAGATACAGTCGAAGATGTTTTTTATAGTAGCGGTTATCATAATACTGCTAAGAACTATATGAGATACAAATTCAACAAACAACTTTCTAAGAAGAACGAAGAGATTGAGAATCTTAAGAAAGAAAACAAAGAACTGTTAAAGTTCAAAGAAACTTATATTGACGATATGCGATAAGCAATTGTCTAAAACATTTAGGAGCAAAGTAAAATGTTAGTTTTGTCAAAAGATGAATTAGAGAAATTCGTTAAAACTGTTGATTCACATCTTATGTATGATATCAAAAACCACAGTGTATTTCCGGAGAATAATAAAAACAACGTAATTGATTTAGGACGTTTAACTCCAAACGATTTGGAAATCGTAGACCTGAATAATAGGAAACGATGTGAGAAATTAATAAAGAAAGGATTCGTTACTGTTTCTTTTTACGATAATCCTGATTCTTTATGTTTTGTTTCTGGCACCAAGATCCTTATGCGTAATGGAGAATACAAATCTGTTGACAAGTTGAAAGTTGGCGATTTGCTTATGTGTACTTCACACATTAAACCTTTGGAACATGTTGGCGAAGTAAAGAATGTTTTCTCTACAACATTGAGTTATGATCCTGAAGAAAATTACAACGTTAATTTTGTAGACGTTGTAACTAGCGAAAATTACGAATATAGTCGTTTGTTTATTAAATCAGACGCATACGACGACTAATAACCATAAGAAGGTTTTATATGGCTAAAAAAGAAAAAACAGTTATACTACCAATCACTAAACGTGATGGTAGAATAGAAGAATTCAATAGCGCTAAGATTGTTAACGCTATTTCTAAGGCGAACGACTCTCTTGAGAGTAAAAATGATAAGATTTCTAAGAAAGAAATTACTAGGGTTGCTGAACAGGTAGTCCTTGATTACATGAGTTTCAAAGAAAAAACTGTTGAAACTGTACAGGATGATGTAGAAGATACTCTCATTAAGTTTGGTCACATTAAGTTGGCTAAAGAATATATTAAATATCGAAGCGAAAGAACTCGCATTCGAAATAAAGTTTCTGAAAGGATTAAAGAAGCAACAAATGTATTCAAAGCTTCTTCGTCTAACAATGTGGTTGACTTTGTAATTGGAAATAAAGTTGATCCTTATGTTGAAGACCCAAACGATCCAGTAGACGGTACAATTCCAAGAACTCCTCCTAAAGAAATGAAGAATATTAAATTCATTTCGTATGATCCACTTCGAGAAAGACTTTATCCTAAAAGCGCATTGGCGTTAAATGCTAACCTCGATGACAAATCGTTTGGTGGAAGAAAAGGTGCAGTAGATTCATACGTTCTTAAGAAGCTGGCTTTTGATGAACTTCTTCCTGAAATTGACGTTATTGACCATAATGAAAATCGTCGATATAAGCACGATGCAGACTCATATGCTCTTGGTGAGCATAACTGTGATAGCGTTCCATTAAGTTGGCTGTTGTCTCATGTCGTTTATGTTAGACAGACTGCTATTCGCCCTGCTGGAAGTTTGAATACAGCTTTACAGTTAATCGCTGTGTATTTCCAGATTCAGTCATTACAACAATTCGGCGGCGTTGCCGCTACCGCGGTCGACTGGTTGCTCGTTCCTTATTTTAGAATGAGTTTCTGGCGACATTATTTCGACGTTGTAGATTGTATTCCGTTCCTTAATGTTGAAAGGTGGAAGCGTCGACTTGGATTTGACAAATGGGAAGCTAAGAAAATTAGCATTTATGATAAACGATATACTGGTAAGCATTGGTGGAATTTGCTGCGTAAATATGTGGCAAAGAAAGCTCTTAAGAGAACACTTAAAGAACTTGATCAAGGTGTAGAAGGTTTGTATCACAATCTCAACAGCCTCCAGTCGCGTTCAGGTAATCAGTTGCCGTTCAGCTCTATAAACTACGGTACATGTACTTTGCCAGAAGGACAGATGGTCATTGAATCTATCCTTAAAGGTTGTATCACTGGTACAGGTCCTCTTGGACAGACAGCTATCTTCCCATGTGGAATATTCAAGTGTGATAAAGATATAAACCTTTACAAAGGTACCCCAAACTATAATCTGTTTAAACTTGCATTAGTATCTACATCAAAGCGTTTCTATCCAAATTATGCTAATAATAATTGGTCTGTAAATAATGCTGCTATTACGTATGATAGAAATCTTAAGAGAGTAGTTCTCGCTGATATTAAACAGAATAACGTCGAGTACTATAACAAACTTGTTCATATTCTTTGCCACAATCCTGATTTAGCTGAAGAACTTAGATTGGATGTCAATATTTATTCAAATGGCGTAATTGGTTTTCCTGAAGCTGATTTTGACATATCCCCAAAAGAACGCGTATATCCTGATGAAGAAACTTCTACTATGGGATGCCGTACTTATAATGGATATGATATTAATTATGAAGAAGTGTTCCGTCGTAATCTTGATTGTGTAGTTGGTGTAAATGGTCTTACAGTAAAAGATATCGAACCTTATTACAGTGCTGCTCAGAAAGATGGTCGTGGAAATATTTGTCCTGAGACAATTATTCTTCCTACACTTGCTATGGAAGCTAAGACAAATGATCCTCATATGCTTGAAGAATTCAAGACATTTGGTGTAAATCTCGATGAGAAATCTGATATCATTGACAAATTCATGGCATATCTTGATATTGAAATTGCTAGAACAAGAGATTCTCTGATTGCTCGTTATAAGCATATTTGTAGCCAGTCTCCGGATTCTGCAACCTTTATGTGGCAGAATAAGACAATGGTAGGTTATATTCCTGAACAAGGAATCGAATCTGCTATGAAACACGGTACACTCGCTGTAGGTCAGTTGGGATTAGCCGAAACCCTTCTTATCCTTATTGGTAAAGATCACACAGAACCAGCAGGAATGGTTCTTGCTAAACGCATTGAAAACCTGTTTAATAAACGCTGTAAGGAATTTAAGGAATCGTATAAATTGAACTTCGGTGTATATTATTCTCCAGCTGAAAGTTTGTGTTTTACTGCTATGAATCTCTTTAGAGCTAAGTATGGCGAAGTTGAAGGCATTACTACTCATGAAGACGGTACGATAAAGAAATACTTCACAAACAGTATGCATGTTCCTGTTTACAAGAAAGTGTCATTGTTTGATAAGATCGATATTGAATCTGAATTGACTGGATATTCTAATGCTGGTTGTATCACATACGTTGAATTCGGTAAGACTGCCAAGAATAATCCGAGAGCTCTTGAACAGTCAGTTGTTCACGCTATGGAGAAGGATATTCCTTACTATGCAGCGAACGTTGACTCTGATTCTTGTATGGATTGTGGATATATCGGTTCCATTCCAGAAGGAAAATGCTGTCCTAAGTGTGGCAGTAATAGAGTTATGCGACCTGATAGAGTTACAGGATATTTAAATCCTAACTGGGTAGAGTCACCTGTATCTGCTGGTGGATTTAATGAAGGTAAACAGGATGAAAACCGTCATCGTGAAAACCACACAGACATGATTATCTTTGATGATGAGGAGTAGAACATGAGATATGCAGCAATATTAGGCAATGATTGTTTAAATGCCACAAATGGATTCTCAGTAAGTTTCTGGACCCAGGGTTGTCCTCATCATTGTAAAGGATGTCATAATAAAATTGCATGGGATTTTAATGGTGGAATCGAAGCACCAATTGAAGATATTATTTCTGAAATAAAAACTAAATTGGTCGCTAATGGTGTACAACGCGATTTGAGCATATTAGGTGGCGAACCATTGTGTAAAGAAAACTTACATAATGTAGTAACCATCATACAGAAAATCAGGGAATTCTTCCCTTATATCACTATTCATATTTGGACAGGTTATACAATTGAAGAACTTCGTGCAAGAAAAGATGAAAAAGATGATATCGAAGAAATCTTTAAAAACGTTGATATTATTATAGACGGTAGATTTGATGAAACCAAAAAAGAAATCGATTTACCATTTAGAGGATCAACGAATCAGAGAATCTTAAGGAAAGGACATGACTTCTAAGTGTAAAAGATTGTTTTTAGGAATCGTTCTTGCTATTTTTGCAACATTTGTTTTGTGTGCATTAGATCGTACTGTGGATAACACAACTTACGAATCTGATAATATCTTGAAAGTCACAGGAGATAAATCTAATATTATCTCTGAAACCGAACAGATAGCATCAGGTAATACGATGACTGTAGTTTTCTATACGGAATATAATCAGGCCATATTTACTATCAATACAAAGTATCTTGAATATGGTTATGATGAAGCCGATGTAGAGATGTTATTTAAAAACTTTATCGAGACATGGATACAGAATAAAGATCATCGATATTATTCTTACTTGGTAAATAAACATAAAACGTTTCATAGTCGAAAAGACTCTGAAGGAAACAAAATAGTTAGTAACGAATACAAAGTTACCTTGTATAGGAAATAATTTGTAAATCTGGGAGGTATTGTCCTCCCAGATTCTTTTTTATTTTAAAAATAACACTTTAATGATCATCAATAATGATTATATATTAAATTATTGAGAAAGCTAGGACGCTCTGTACCCTCTGGTGATATTTTTATCATTACGATATAAGTGGTTCGATTCCACACTTTCTCGTATGAGTTAACAAGCACAAATTCAAATTTCAACTTTCCCCTCCCGAAGTTTGAAGTCGTAGTGTTGCATCCCACCCAATTGAGCAATATTATCGTGCTTGTTGACTCTTTTTTTCTTTTTATAGGATAAGCTAAAATGGCTGAAAAATTTAAGAATTACAGAATAAGAAAACCTTCCGAACAGGATATAGGTGAAGCTAATTATGCTGATCCTGATAAAGACGGAATAATTCGTCTTGATGAAATACCTGATCCTGGGTTTGATATGAAGTACTTTGAATATAATGAGAAAACTATTAAGAAACTTGAAATAGCTATAAGGGGATCGTTTGAATTTAAAGGTCTCTTTATGTTTATTAAAACGTATCTCAATGTAGATCATTGTGCTTTTTATGAACAATACAGCATGAAGAACGGTTTAACTATTGAACTTCACCATGCTCCGTTTACTTTATACGATATAACTGAAGCTGTTGTAGCTAAATCTATGCACGATAAAGGATATTATGAGTCTTTCAGAGTAATAGAAGAAGTTAACAAACTTCATTATCAGTTTGTTATAGGTTTAACACCTTTAAATCCAACGGCTCATAAGTTAGTGCATTCCGGCGTATTACCAGTACATCCTAAAATCATTATTGGTAATTGGAAAGAATTTTATAATATGTATCAAGCTTTCTTAAACGAGACGGCAATTAAGAGATACAACGATACTATTGCTTTGGAAGAAAATAAGAAGGGTGTAGAAATACCTAAGATAATGAATTACAATCCTTCAAGAATCGAAAGTCCAATTAAACTTCCTTCCCAAGCCGATATAGAAAAATGGATAGTAGATTCTAAACTTAAGAAATTGGAAGATTTCTCAGGAGATAAAAAATGAGTCAAATTATAACTTATGTTTTTTATTTTTTGGTTTTGATTATTTTGTTAGCAACGCTTTATGTGATTTATACCAAATTGCGATCACCTGAATTGGTTGTTCCAAAAATCGACGTTACTTTGTCTGACGTGAATGAATTTATAAGGAGAGAAACTCTGTTTAGTTTTATTTCGTGGTTTAATTCAAAAGTAACGGTTAAAAACATGTCGAATCCAGATCAGGCATCTTCTTTGATTACTGATCTTAAAACACCAGAAATTATTCAACAGAAAATGCAAACTATTACTGCATATATTCAAGCTACAATGTCTCCAGCATTAAAGGCATCTTTTTATGCAGTATATAATAGAGACGCATATCGTGATCCTGACGAGATGCTTACTACTTATATAGCAAGACACGTTATGTTTTATATCCGTAAAGTGAATGTAGACATAACTGAATTGTTTACTTCTAACCAAAATGATCCGACTGATAAGTTGCTAAAACTGTACGTGATTTCATTAGAAAACGAAATATATAAAAACAATGATATAGAGGTAATAAAGACACTCAGCGATACGATTGCTGAAAACGACAAGGAGTAAAGCAAAATGATTAATTTAATTGGCGGAAGTAAACTCTTAAATCGAATGAGTATGCTTTCAGGACAATCACAAGAGGACATGTATAGTATCTTTCCTGCTATACCAACAAAGTTCACTATTTATAATATCTATTCAGGTCAGCTAGAAATGGGTATGCACGGGTATCCTGTATTGAATGGTGGATTGTTCCCTAGACTTTGTG
>Ga0247611_10002116_pt1 | contig 33340 bp, 22 predicted proteins | sample 177DNAGHGhighgp2_FD_192422 | JGI IMG/M metagenome (GOLD analysis project Ga0247611, IMG submission 192422) | Sheep rumen microbial communities from Palmerston North, Manawatu-Wanganui, New Zealand - 1770 DNA GHGhigh gp2 | ecosystem: Host-associated > Mammals > Digestive system > Stomach > Rumen... | reverse complement strand
ACTGACGCCGAAACAGCAGTTGAAACTGATCAGCGCAAAGACGCATGAGCTTGTGGCAAACCAGTATTCCGCCTACAACCGTAGTCTGATTCCGGCGCTCAACGAAGCGGGTCTTACCGTGCTTCGTTCCCACGAGGAGCTGAGCGAAGAGGAAGGAAAGTATGTGGATGAGTATTTTGAAGAAAATGTTTATCCCGTGCTGACGCCTATGGCGGTGGACTCCTCGAGACCGTTTCCTTTAATCCGGAATAAGTCCTTAAACATCGGAGCACTGCTTAAGAAAAAGACGCTCGGAGAAAAGGGAATCGTGAAGAATACGGACAAGTCCGAGACGGAATTCGCAACGGTTCAGGTGCCCGGCGTTTTAAACCGGATTGTGCCCATTCCCTGCAGGGAAGGAAAGAAAATCATTTTCCTCGAGGAAGTAATTGAAAGAAATATCAGTAAGCTGTTTCTGAACTACGATGTCATCTGTGCATCGCCCTTCCGGATCATGCGTAATGCGGACCTTTCGATTGACGAGGACGAAGCGGAAGATCTCTTAAAGGAAATCGAAAAGCAGGTAAAACGCCGTCAGTGGGGCAAGGCCATCCGTCTGGAGGTGCAGGACAGCATTCCGAAAAAATTATTAAAAATTCTTGTCGAAGAACTTCAGATTGAAGAAGAGGATATTTTTAAAATCGACGGAACCGTGGACCTGACTGTATTTATGAAGGTATACGGACTGGAAGGCTTTGAGAAGCATAAGACGCCGAAGTTTTCCCCGATTCCCGTATATGAAATCGATCCCGAAACGGATATTTTCACATCGATTCGAAAGAAGGATATCCTGATGCATCATCCGTACGAGAGCTTCGAGCCGGTGGTGAATTTTATCAAGGAATCCGCAAAGGATCCGGACGTACTCGCAATAAAGCAGACACTTTACCGTGTCAGCGGAAATTCGCCGATTATCGCGGCTTTAGCAGAGGCGGCGGAGAACGGAAAGCAGGTTTCCGTTTTAGTGGAATTAAAGGCCAGATTTGATGAGGAAAACAATATTGTCTGGGCAAAGAAGCTTGAAAAAGCAGGCTGTCATGTAATCTATGGTCTGGTGGGATTAAAGACCCACAGTAAGATTACACTTGTAGTACGAAGAGAAGAGGACGGCATTCGCAGATACGTACATCTTGCCACGGGAAATTACAATGATGCGACGGCAAAATTATATACCGATCTCGGCATGTTTACCTGCAACGAAGCCATCGGCGAGGATGCAACGGCAGTCTTTAACATGCTCTCCGGATACTCCGAGCCGGAGACCTGGAATAAGCTCTCGCTGGCACCGCTCTGGATGAAGGACAAATTCCTTTCTTTAATCGGCCGCGAAGCGGAGCATGCCGTAAACGGGGAAGAAGGAAGAATCGTTGCAAAAATGAATTCTCTCTGTGATCAGGACATCATAGAAGCGCTTTACAAAGCCTCCAATGCCGGAGTAAAGATTGATTTGATTGTCCGCGGAATCTGCTGCCTGAAGACGGGAATTCCGGGGATCAGCGATAATATCACGGTACACAGTATTGTTGGTAATTTCCTGGAACATAGCCGTATTTATTATTTCCGTAACGGCGGAAACGAGGAATTTTATTTAAGCAGCGCCGACTGGATGCCGCGAAATCTCGAGCGCAGAGTGGAGATTCTCTTCCCTGTGGAAGCGCCGGATTTAACCGAAAGACTGCGTCATATTCTCGACAGTGAACTCAAAGATAATCTGAAGGCATATTTCCTTCAGCCGGACGGTAGTTATGCGAAGCTTGACCGTCGCGGAAAAGTGGCATTCGGATCGCAGGATGCGTTCTGTGAGGAGGCGCTGGAAAAGAAAAACTCCATGAGTACGGATGTCAAAAATACAAGGGTTTTCATTCCGGAAACCAGACCGGAGGGAGAATAGGTACGACCGTAAGAAGGGAAGAAAACCGGGCAGAGACCGGGTAAGGATCAGACCGGAAAAGGGTTGAAAAGGAATCGGATTGAAATAGGCAGAAACATTGGTTGGGAAAGGACACGCGTATGGAAGATGATTTTATTTGGGTACTGGCCAGCAATTCACCGAGAAGGAAGGAACTGCTTTCGCAGATTATGGATTTTATCGTGATTTCCACGGAAATCGACGAGACAATTACAGAGGAACTTCCGCCGGAAAAAATCGTAGAGGAACTGGCGCTTCGGAAAGCAAAGTTTACTTATGATCATTTGCTGAAACTTAAGGAAATCGTACAGTCCGGAAAAACACCGGACGAAAAAACGCTTGTGGAGGCTAAGGACATTGCTGCAGGGAATCCGTTCGGTGTTATCGGCGCGGATACCGTTGTGGCGCTGAACGGAAGGATATTCGGTAAGCCGAAGGACCGGGACGATGCATTTCGTATTCTGACGGAACTTTCCGGAAAGACTCACAGTGTGTTTACGGGAGTCGCGGTTTTAAAGAGTGACAGCGTAAAGGTGTTTTACAGTGAAACGAAGGTGACCTTCGATGAATTGTCCGAAGAGGAAATCCGGGACTATATTGACAGCGGGGAACCCATGGACAAAGCGGGCGCTTACGGAATTCAGGGAATCGGGGGAACCTTTGTGACCGGTATCGAAGGGGATTATACCAATGTTGTCGGATTTCCGATGGGAGAATTCTGTCACCTTGTAAGAACCGGAGAAATCCGGCCGGGGGAGAAATGATTATGAAAATGATTTCTTGGAACGTAAACGGTTTAAGAGCATGCCTCACGAAGGGTTTTATGGATTCTTTTCATGAGCTGGATGCGGATATTTTTTGCCTGCAGGAGACAAAGCTTCAGGAAGGACAGCATGATCTGGATCTGCCCGGCTATTATCAGTACTGGAATTATGCGGAAAAGAAAGGATATTCCGGGACGGCTCTTTTTACGAAGAAGGAGCCCATTGCGGTAACTTATGGCATCGGCATCGAAGAACACGACCATGAGGGAAGGGTAATTACGGCGGAGTTTCCCGATTACTATGTGATTGTCGTTTATGTTCCGAATGCACAGAGAGAGCTGACGAGGCTTGCGTACCGTCAGACCTGGGAAGAAGCGTTTTTAAAGTATATTCTGAAACTGGAAAAGAAAAAACCGGTCATTTACTGTGGTGACTTAAATGTGGCACATCAGGAAATCGACCTGAAAAACGCGAAGAGCAACCGGGGAAATGCGGGCTTTACGGATGAAGAAAGAGCGTGCTTCAGTAAGGTTCTCGAAAGCGGCTATGTCGACTCCTTCCGTTATCTTTATCCCGACCGGAAGGATGCATATTCCTGGTGGTCCTACATGTTTCATGCAAGAGAAAAAAATGCGGGATGGCGGATTGATTATTTTGTGGTTTCGGAAAAATTAAAGGACCGCATCCGGGAAGCATCCATCCATCCGGAGATTATGGGTTCGGATCACTGCCCCGTGGAACTGATAATTGAGTAATACATTTTCGGATTATCAGCGATATCAGATGACAGCTTCGAATATTTTTGAGGCTGTCATTTATTTACTTCACACGAAATTCTTCCAAATTTCCCGTGAAGTAAATAAACTCCGCAGGATGCGCACCTCGCGGAAAGGAAAGCATCGCTTCGCGATCCGCTCGGGCGCGAAAGAGTCGCAAGCGACTCTTAGTTCCTTCATAGGAAATTCCTCCGAATTTCCTACGAAGCAAAATGCTCCGCAGGATGCGCACCTCGCGGAAAGGAAATCATCGCTTCGCGATCCGCTCGGGCGCGAAAGAGTCGCAAGCGACTCTTTATTGAAATTTGACCCTGAAAAAGAGTGCAGAAAAAGTCGGGATAAAATTTTTCCGATGTGAAATACTATATTTGAACGGAATGAGGTGACCGTTATGAAGGACTGGATGGAAGGTTTTCAGGCATCCATTGATTACATTGAAGCGAATCTGACAAAGGAGCCGGAGATCGAAAAGATTGCAAAGGAAGCTGCGCTGTCTTCATTTTATTATCAGCGTATTTTCGGCGCCATGTGTGGTATGACCGTCGGAGAATACATCCGTGCCCGTCGTATGACAATGGCGGCACAGGAACTGGCCTGCTCCGACCGGAAGGTAATCGACATTGCCGCAAAGTACGGTTATGATTCGCCTGACAGCTTTACAAAAGCCTTTCAGCGCTTTCATGGAATCACTCCGGCACAGGCAAAGGAAAAGGGGGCGAACTTGCGGTCATTTGCACCTCTTCATATCAAAGTCACATTGGAGGGCGGAAACATGCTGGATTATAAGATTGTTGAAAAGGCATCTTTTACGGTGGTGGGTGTCAAAAAGAGATTCGACTCGGAGACAAGTTACGGGGAAATCCCGAAATTCTGGGGCGATTGGATGTCGGACAGGAAGGGATTAAAAGGAATGTTCGGTTTATGCACGGACATGGACGGAAAAAACTTTGACTACTGGATTGCGGATTTGTATCAGCCGTGGGAAGAAATTCCGGAAGGCTGCTTCACCTATCAGGTTCCGGGCGGATACTGGGCGCTGTTTAAGTGCGAAGGACCTCTGCCTGACAGTATGCAGAAGGTAAATACACAGATCTGGTCGGAATGGCTTCCTGCTTTGAAAGGATATACTTTTGCGGGCAATTATTCGCTGGAATTTTATCTGCCGCCTGCAAAGAATCCCGCGGATACAGTCAGCTATATCGGCATTCCCCTGGTAAAAGAGTGAGAGGTGTATATATGAGTCAACATACCGAATTCAGTCTGCTTAAGCCTGCCGGAACAGACCCCGGATATCTGAGGCTTCCGGAACATGTACTCCACGATCTCGGTCTGGAGGCGTTTTGCAAGGCGGTATCGGACGACTCCATGGAACGCAGGATGATTACGAATGTACTTTCGCAAATCACGTCCGATGCGCATGTTGCGACATACCGCAGGGAGATTTTTGTCGATATTTTAAAGTTGCCGGAGCTGAGAAAGACCATGATGGAGCTGTTCGACAAGATACAGTTCATGAGGGATTTTTCCGGTATGCACAAAACCTCCGATGAGGAACTTGGGCTTTGGCATCTGTTTAACCGTCTGGACGATCTGGATAATTACATAAAAATAGTGGAAACCATGCGGGACTGCCTGTCTGATGAAAGAATCCGGTCTGAGGGACTTCGTTCACTCAGGGACTACATCACGGGACTTTACGAGGATGCCCGTTTCAGTGAGATGAAGAAAGACATTGCCGAACTGAAAATCAGCGCGTCCGATGTAAAGAGCGTCACCCTCGGTGTCAATGTCAACGAGCGTTTTGAGGCAGTCAGCATAGGACTGGTTTCCGTAAATAAAAAGCCTTTCAAAAAATCCGGTATTGTCAGCAATTTTGCGGATGCCATCGGCACGAAGGATAAAATCCGCGACACTTCGGACTGGGACGGGGATCTGCATTACCAGCTGATTGACAAGGAAGCGAAAAGCGGTTTCGCTGATTTTATGAAGAATAATATCGCAAAAGGCGAAGTGAGTCTGCTTGTGTCACAGACTTCCAATCCTACGGATTTCGGACCGTCTTCCACACTGGTCAACGCCACGGACGGTTCCATGACAAATACCACATTTTATCTGGATACCGTAGTAAACAAAATGCTCAGCACACTGGTGAAGAAGTTAAGGGATACGCTTACCGGGTACGCGGATGTGGCAATCATGAATATCTCCGAACTCGTACCGGAATTCGTCTATTATATCAGATGTGCGGAATTTATCAGTGGTCTGATGGAGAAGAGCTGCACCTTCTGCGAAGCCGAAACGGAAACCGGGGACGGGGCTTCTGTATCAGCGAAAGGCTTTTACAATCTGAAGCTTGCGATGAACATGGAAAATGTAAAAGAGATCGTTCCCAACGACATTACATTTGACAAAAAGCACACCGTCTATATTCTCACCGGTGCAAACCGCGGCGGAAAGACCACCATCACGCAGGCGGTCGGCCAGCTTTTCGTTCTGGCACAGGGAGGACTTTATGTTCCTGCGGAGAGTTTCCGCTATGCTCCCTGCGACTGCATCTATACGCATTTTCCGGCGGATGAGGACAAGACCATGGATCTGGGAAGACTGGGAGAGGAGTGTGTCCGTTTTAAGGAGATGTTTGCTCAGGCTACCGACAGAAGCCTTCTTCTGTTAAACGAAACCTTCTCCACAACCTCGTTTGAGGAAGGGTATTACATCGCAAGAGATTCCGTAAAAGCGCTTCTGACCAAATCGGTGCGGACAATTTACAATACGCATATGCACAAACTGGGAGAGGATGCGGAAGAACTGACCCGTGAAAGTAACGGTGCGGGTGCGGCTTCGCTGATTATGCGAACCGGTGAGGACGGCAAACGTTCTTTCAAGGTGGCTATCGCGCAGCCGGAAGGTTCGTCCTATGCGAAGGACATCGCCGAAAAGTATGGCGTGACCTATGATATGCTTGTCGGGGAGAAATGAGAAACACAGTAAAAAGCAGCCGTTCCGGGAACGGCTGTCGTAAAAAGAATCAATGTAAATAAAATTCTAAATAAGTCTTTCCAAAAACGGAACCAGGCCGTCGTGATTATTATCCTTAAAGGTAATATAATCGGCGGCTTTTTTTGCACCGTCGGAGCCGTTTACCAAAGCGACACCGTGGGCTGCGGCGGAGAGCATCGAGATATCATTGTCCTGATCCGCAAAGGCGTAGGAATTTTCAAACGGCACGTTCAGAAGATCGCACATTTTTCGAAGTGCCACATCCTTGCCGGAGGTTTTGGGAATGATTTCCAGAAACATATTATTACTGAAAATACACTGCACATCATCTCCGTATTCGGCGAGAATGCGTTCCTGCATCGCTTCTAAAACGGAACGGTCGGTTAAGTGCATGGTGATGAATTTATAGGGTGCGGGCTCTTCTTTTAATACATCCTCGCAGACCCGGTATTCCATTTTTACATAGTCGGAGTAGTAGCGGACTTCCTCCGTGTCACGTTCGGAGATTACCTCTCGCTCGGTATAGGTGTGAAAATGAAGTCCGGCTTCTCTTGCCATAGCCACAATCCCTGCTGCCACATTCTCTTTTAAAACTTCTTTGTAAATGATTTTCCCGCGGTTTAAGTCATAAATGCAGCCGCCGTTGAAGGCACTGATCAGAGGATTATATTTTACAAGATCCAGGGAATTCACCAGACGCAGAATGCTGGTTAACGGACGACCCGTTGAAATGGTGAAGGCATAGCCACCTTTCAGAGCCGCTTCCAAAGCCGCTCTCGTTGCGGGAGAAATCTGCTTGTCATCGTTTAAGAGAGTGCCGTCCATATCGAAGGACAGAAGTCCCGGTGCGGATGGGCTCTTGTATGTGATTTCCTTTCCCGCAAGACAGGGATTGGAAAGATCTGCAGGAAGGCTGACGGAACCGGCGGATTCGGCCGGTGCATAGTTTTTCAGGTACTCCTTTTTGATTCCGTCTAACAAATCTTCGGGAATAAATAGTTTTCCCATACCGCTGCCTAACTGAATCCTCGGCTTGTTGCTTCCGTGAAAATCGCTTCCGCCGGTAATGAGAAGATCATATTTTTTTGCAAGATCTTTAATCCATCTTTCGTCGGCGGGAAGGTATGTGCTGTAGATTGCTTCGATTCCGGCAAGACCGGCTTCCTTCATGCCTGCGATTACTTTTTCCAGTTTTTCTTCGGAAATATGGTAAAGAACGGGGTGTGCCAGTACAGGAACACCACCCATGGAACGTATGATCCGGACCGCTTCTTCCGGAAGGACCTTTTCCCTGTGCACATAGGTCGGACAGCGGTCACCGAGATATCTGGAGAAGGCCTCCTGCAGGGAGGAAACATCTCCGGCATTTAACAGAAACCGTGCAAAATGCATACGGGTCAAAACCGTTTTGGCATCGACGGAGGCACGGAGTGCTTCGTACGTGATGGAACAGCCGGCCTCATGAAGGCGTTCGCACATCAAGCGGTTTCGGTCCTCGCGTTTTTTGACAAGTCCGTCTAAGAAGGTCTGCAGTTCCTCACTTTTATAATTGATATAATAACCGAGAACGTGGATGTCCTGATTCGGAATGGCTGTGGTAATTTCGATTCCCGGAACAACCTCTACGGGAGAATCCGCAGCCAGCTTCAACAGCTCATCCAGACCCTTTGTGGAATCGTGGTCCGTCAGGGCAAAAGCCGCAAGACCGCGCTCCTCCGCGAGCGCAAGCAGCTCCGCGGGGGTCAGGGTGCCGTCCGAATAAATGCTGTGTACATGTAAATCAATTGCTTTCATGAATATATCTTTCCTTCAATGATCAATCCTTAAATTACAGCAGCCGATTGGCAGATTTCATAAGAAGCGAGTTTTCATGCGTCAGCATGACCGAGCTTCGTTGAAATACTGCAATCGGCTGCGTGCCAAAAGTCAATATTAGTTCTCGTCGTCCTCTCTCTTTGCAATATAGATGGTTCTCTTTCTCGCCATCTCATCGCTCTCAAGGTACTCATCGTAAGTCGTCATCTTATCGATTAAGGATCCGCCCGGCATAATCTCCATAATGCGGTTTGCCGTGGTCTGTACAAACTGATGGTCATGACAGGAGAAGAGCTCAACACCCGGGAATTTGATCAGTCCGTTGTTTAATGCGGTGATGGATTCCATGTCGAGGTGGTTGGTGGGCTCATCCAGAATTAAGCAGTTTGCTCCGCTGATCATCATTTTACTTAAGAGACATCTTACCTTCTCACCACCGGAGAGGATGCGTACTTTCTTTACACCGTCCTCGCCTGCGAAGAGCATTCTTCCCAAGAAACCGCGGACATAGGTAATATCCTTTACGGGTGAGTAGCCCATCAGCCAGTCCGCGATGGTTAAGTCACAGTCAAATTCTTTGGTATTGTCCTTCGGGAAATATGCTAAAGACGTGGTTACGCCCCATTTATAGGTTCCCTCGTCCGGCTCGATTTCTCCTGCGAGAATCTGGAAGAGGGTGGTCTTTGCAATTTCGTTGCTGCCGACGAAGGCAACCTTGTCGTCACGGTTTAAGATAAAGGAAATATTGTCCAGAACCTTTTCGCCGTTGACGGTTTTGGAAAGTCCTTCCACGGTAAGTACTTCGTTTCCGATTTCACGGTCGGGACGAAAATCGATGTAAGGATATTTACGGCTCGAGGGTTTGATCGTATCGAGCTCGATTTTTTCAAGTGCTCTTTTTCTGGAGGTTGCCTGCTTGGATTTGGAAGCGTTCGCGGAGAAACGGGAGATGAATTCCTGCAGCTCTTTGATTTTTTCTTCCTTCTTGCGGTTGGCTTCCTTCATCTGACGAATGAGCAACTGGCTGGATTCATACCAGAAATCGTAGTTTCCGGCATAGAGCTGGATTTTACCGTAGTCGATATCCGCCGTGTGGGTGCAGACCTTGTTTAAGAAGTAACGGTCGTGGGAAACCACGATGACCGTATTTTCAAAATTGATTAAAAATTCCTCAAGCCATGCAATCGCATCAAGGTCCAAATGGTTGGTGGGCTCGTCGAGCAGCAGAATGTCCGGGTTTCCGAAAAGGGCTTTTGCAAGGAGTACCTTGACCTTTAAATTACCGTCCAGATCCTTCATTAAGGAGTAGTGATATTCGGTATCCACGCCCAGACCGTTTAAGAGGTTGGCAGCATTGGATTCGGCTTCCCAGCCGTCCATTTCCGCAAATTCCGCCTCGAGCTCGCTGGCACGGATTCCGTCTTCGTCGGAAAAATCTTCCTTGGCATAAATGGCATCCTTTTCCTTCATGATTTCATAAAGTCTGGGATTTCCGAGGATTACCGTATCCAAAACGGTGTATTCGTCGTATTTGAAGTGGTCCTGCTCGAGAACCGAAAGACGCTGGCCGGGAGTGATGGTAATGTCACCCGTGGTGGTCTCGAGTTCGCCGGAGAGGATGCGAAGGAAGGTGGATTTGCCGGCGCCGTTGGCACCGATTAAGCCGTAGCAGTTTCCTTCGGTAAATTTAATGTTTACTTCCTCAAACAGTGCTTTTTTTCCAAATCTGAGGGATACGTTGTTTGCTGCAATCATGAATCAAAATCCTTTCTTTGTAGTGCTTATATTCCCGTAAAAAGCAGGCCGAAGCCTGCTTTTATGTCATTGTGAAAACTCTTGTAAAGTTTTAAAGCCGGTGGATCAGTCTTTCGAATCCTGGGAAACCACCTGGTTTCTGCCGTGCTCTTTTCCGTAGTAGAGGCGGTTATCCGCCAGCTGGATCAGATCCTCGATGCGGTAGTTGATTTCCGCCTGTGCCACACCGAAGGTCATGGTAACTTTTACGGTCTGTCCTTCATAGTTGACTTCCGTTTTTTCAATATTGGAACGCATTCTTTCCGCTATGGCGGCTGCCGTCTGAAGACGACCGTCGATGACCATCAGGATTTCCTCACCGCCCCAGCGGCAGACGAAGTCGGTGTCACGAAGCTGGGAAGAAATACTGTCCGAAACGGTAACCAGAACTTTATCACCGCAGTCATGTCCGTAAACATCGTTGACCTTCTTGAAATGGTCGATATCGCACAGAATTACGCTGAACGGATGGCTGTCTCTCTGCAGGGAATGCATGGCGAGATTTAAATGCTCCATCATGCTTCTGCGGTTGGCAAGCTTGGTCAGCGGGTCCTTTCTCGATACTTCCACGAGCTGCTGGTTTCTTCTCTGCAGCTGCGATGTATTGGATTTCATTTCCCAGACGAAAAGCAGGGAAAAGATAATACAGAAGAAGAACGTTACGGTCGCGTTAAAAAGTCTTATTACCAGCGTTAAAATCGGCTGTTGCGACAGGATATCCGGAATCGTGAAGAACGGCTCCGAAACAATAATCGTAAAAAAGGTCAGCATGGTAAGGAAGGAGAAAATATAGCAGTATGCCGTATGATGTTTCATATCCTTAACCGTGGAGGTGATGTAAAAAATCGTCGGAATCATCGCAAAACAGTAGAGCGAATATCCCAGCATGGATCCGTACCGGAAGGAGATCAGACTGACGGCTGCCAGTACCTCCAGCTCGGCAATTAAGCTGACCAGAAAATAATGCTTTTTCTTTGCCAGGGAAATCAGTCCCAGATAAAGAAATACAGCGAGAATATTAAACGCAACCAGCAATTTGTCGGATAAAAGGGAGAAGAAAACCGCGGAGGCAATATGCACAAACATAAAGCTTCCGAAAATATAATTGAATTTTCTTCTGTTTGGCAGAACTTCTTCGCCTTTGGAAAGGTTTGATACGGAGACGAAGAAATTTTTAACAAAACCAGCCATCCTGCGATGTCCCCCTGACCCATAAATACACAAAATAATACTACCACTTATTAAATAAAAATTAAAGAGTAAAAAGGCGGAAAAAAAATCACAAAAAATTTCCATTTTATACTTGATTTATTTTCACAAAAAAACTATTATAAGTATCGGAGTTAGCACTCAAACAAAAAGAGTGCTAACAAAAAGAAGCGTTACCATAAAAAATGTGAAAAATAGAAGGTCATAGATAAGGAGGCAAAACTATGAGTAAATTGGTACCACTTGGAGACAAGGTTGTATTAAAGCAGTTGGAAGCGGAAGAGACCACCGCATCCGGAATCGTATTACCCGGACAGAATAAGGAAAAGCCCCAGCAGGCGGAAGTCATTGCAGTGGGCCCCGGAACCCTTCCCGACGGAAAAGAAGTGAAGATGGAAGTTGCGGTCGGTGATCAGGTTATTTATTCCAAATACACCGGAACCGAAGTAAAAATCGATGACGAGGAATTCATCATTGTAAAGCAGTCCGACATTCTCGCAATTCTGAAATAGTATTTTATTAAGAAAAATTGTAAATTAAGAAATTTATATTCGGAGGTAAATTATCATGGCAAAAGAAATTAAGTACGGTGCTGAAGCAAGACAGTCTTTGGAAACCGGTGTAAATAAGCTTGCGGATACTGTTCGCGTAACATTGGGACCCAAGGGAAGAAACGTTGTACTCGACAAATCCTACGGCGCTCCCTTAATCACTAACGACGGTGTTACCATCGCAAAGGAAATTGAACTTGAAGATGCATTCGAGAACATGGGTGCACAGCTTGTAAAGGAAGTTGCAACGAAGACCAACGACGTGGCAGGTGACGGAACCACAACCGCTACCGTTCTGGCACAGGCAATGATCAATGCCGGAATGAAGAACTTGGCAGCGGGCGCAAACCCGATCATTTTAAGAAAGGGTATGAAGAAAGCGACCGACTGCGCAGTGGAAGCCATCAAAGAGATGAGCTCCAAGGTTAACGGAAAAGAGCATATCGCAAGAGTTGCGGCAATTTCCGCAGGTGATGACGAAGTCGGAAACATGGTAGCGGATGCTATGGAAAAGGTTTCCAAGGACGGTGTAATCACCATCGAGGAAAGCAAGACCATGCAGACCGAGCTGGATCTGGTAGAAGGTATGCAGTTTGACCGCGGTTACTTATCCGCATATATGGCAACCGATATGGAAAAGATGGAAGCGGTTTTGGACAATCCTTACATCTTAATTACCGACAAGAAGATTTCCAATATCCAGGACATTCTTCCTCTGCTTGAGCAGTGCGTACAGTCCGGTGCAAAGCTTTTAATCATCGCAGAAGATGTGGAAGGCGAAGCACTTACCACTTTAATCGTGAACAAATTAAGAGGAACCTTCAATGTAGTTGCTGTTAAGGCTCCCGGCTACGGCGACAGAAGAAAAGCAATGCTTGAGGATATTGCAATCCTTACCGGCGGTAAGGTAATCAGCTCTGACCTCGGCTTAGAGCTTAAGGATACTACCTTTGAAGATCTGGGACGTGCCAAATCCGTTAAGGTTCAGAAAGAGAACACCATCATCGTGGACGGCGAAGGCAATAAGGAAGCCATCACGGGCAGAGTTGCACAGATTAAGAAGCAGATCGAAGAAACCACTTCCGATTTTGATAAAGAAAAATTACAGGAGCGTCTTGCAAAGCTGGCAGGCGGCGTAGCGGTAATCCGTGTCGGTGCGGCTACCGAAACCGAAATGAAGGAAGCAAAGCTTCGTATGGAAGATGCTTTGGCAGCTACCCGTGCAGCGGTTGAGGAAGGCATCATCGCAGGCGGCGGAAGCGCATACATTCATGCATCCAAGAAGGTTGAAAAGCTTGCCGACAGTCTCGAAGGCGATGAGAAGACCGGTGCACAGATTGTGCTTACCGCATTAAAGGCTCCGTTATTCCACATCGCAGCAAACGCAGGCCTTGACGGAAGCGTAATCATCAACAAGGTATACGAATCCGAAATCGGAACAGGCTTCGATGCACTGAAGGAAGAATATGTTTCCATGATCGATGCAGGTATCCTCGATCCCGCAAAGGTTACCAGAAGTGCATTGCAGAACGCTACCAGCGTTGCATCCACCTTCTTAACCACCGAGAGCGCGGTTGCAAACATCAAGGAAGATACGCCCGCAATGCCCGCAGGCGCAGGAATGGGCGGAATGGGATATTAATTCCGGACCGGTAATTCCGACGGACACGAGCGGAAACAAAAAGAAAAATCACTGCCCGGCATCGAAAGGTGCCGGGTTTCCTTTTCTAGTGTTGATTTTTTTGTAAAAAAGTGGTAGTCTATACTCTGTGTTTGTGATTTTTCGGATGGCTGTTTTTGGGCCGTTCGATATAAAAATGAAGATATGGGAGATAATCAAGATGAAAAAGACAAAGAAAGTATTATCCGTATGTTTGGCAGCATCCCTCTGCGTGCTTACTTTAATCGGCACCGGATGCAATCAGAAGAAGCAGCTTGTAATGGCAACCAACGCTGAGTTCCCGCCTTATGAGTACTATGAAGGCGACAAGGTAGTAGGTATCGATGCGGAAATCGCTCAGGCAATCGCAGATGAAGTCGGTGCAGAGCTCGTGATCGAAGATATGGCATTTGATTCCATTCTTTCCGCAGTAGCAACCGGAAAGGCAGATATGGGTCTTGCAGGTATGACCGTTACAGAGGATCGTAAGCAGAATGCGGATTTCTCCAATCCTTACGCAACCGCTACCCAGGTAATTATCGTAAAAGACGGTTCTTCCATTGCAACCCCCGATGATCTTGCAGGAAAGACAGTCGGTGTTCAGCTCGGAACCACCGGTGATATCTATGCGGACGATATCGAGGATGCTACCATTGAAAGATACAATAAGGGATTTGAAGCGGTTCAGGCACTTCTTCAGGACAAGATTGATGCCGTTATTATCGATAACGAGCCCGCAAAGGTATTCGTTTCCCAGAACGAAGGCATCCATATCGTGGATGAAGCATTCACCTATGAAGAGTACGCCGTAGCCGTAAAGAAGGGCAACACCGAACTTCTTGACAAGGTAAACACTGCAATTGCAAACCTTCAGTCCAGCGGAAAGCTTGAAGAAATCCAGAATAAGTACATCACGGCGGAATAATCCGTTAGCACTTGAATTGGAAAAAGCATGAGAAAAGTCTGCCGGAATCGGAATGTATATTCCTTCCGGCAGTTTTCATTCCATCAAGAAAAATACTTCCGTATTTTTCTTGATGGAAATGCTTCGCAAGATGCGCACCTCGCGGAAAGGTAGATATCGCTTCGCGATCCGCTCGGGCGCGAAAGAGTCGCAAGCGACTCTTTATTAAAAAATATACTACGAACGATTGAGATTGGACGGAATTGGATATGTTTTGGTCACCGGAAATGATTTTATTGCTTGCAAAACCGGCTTTTTTGGAAAAGCTGGATGCGGATATCTATCTGAATTTTATTAAGGAAGCCCGCTGGAAATATCTGACAGACGGTCTCTGGGTTACTTTAAAGGTGACCTTTTTTGCCGTACTGATCGGTATTGCACTGGGATTCTTGGTAGCCATTATCCGTACGGCGCATGACAAGGTCGGAACCGTTCCCGTTCTTACCAAAATCATACTGGAAGTTTTGAATTTTATCTGTAATCTCTATCTGACGATCATCCGCGGAACTCCCGTTGTAGTTCAGCTTCTGATTATTTATTTCGTTATTTTCGGTTCGGTGCGAATAGACAAGGTTTTTGTGGCGATAATCGCCTTTGGTATCAATTCCGGAGCTTATGTTGCGGAAATTGTCCGCGGCGGAATCATGTCTATTGACAAGGGACAGTTTGAAGCCGGTCGTTCCCTCGGCTTTAATTACACGCAGACCATGTGGTACATCATCGTTCCGCAGACATTTAAAAATGTTCTTCCTGCTTTGGGAAATGAGTTCATCGTTCTTTTGAAAGAGACCTCCGTAGCAGGTTATATCGCACTTCAGGATCTGACCAAGGGCGGTGATATTATCCGAAGCCAGACATTTTCGGCGTATCTTCCGTTACTGTCTGTAGCGGCGATTTATCTCATTATGGTTATTATCTTAAGCAACCTTCAGAAGCTGCTGGAAAGGAAAATGCGGTCAAGTGAAAAATAACGAAACAGAAGTACAATTTAATCCGGATACCGATCCTTTAATTTCCGTGAAGGGGCTTGAGAAGCATTTTAAGGATCTTCATGCGCTTCGCGGCGTGGACATTGATATCTATAAGGGCGAGGTCATCTTTGTGGTAGGTCCTTCCGGCAGCGGAAAGAGTACCTTCCTTCGCTGTTTAAATCGTCTCGAGGAGCCCACGAAGGGAGATATTTTCTTTGAAGGCACACGGATTACGGACCATAAGGTGGATATCAATCTGCATCGTCAGAAAATGGGAATGGTGTTCCAGCAGTTTAATCTGTTCCCGCATATGACGGTTATGAAAAATTTAACCGCTGCTCCCATGCGTTTAAAACATATTTCCAAAGAGGAAGCGGAAGCGTATGCGATGGAACTGTTAAATACCGTAGGACTTGCGGACAGGGCGGATGCTTACCCTAACCAGCTCTCCGGCGGACAGAAACAGCGTATTGCAATCGTTCGTGCTCTTTGCATGAGACCGGACGTGATGCTTTTCGATGAACCGACATCCGCGCTGGATCCGGAAATGGTAGGTGAGGTTTTGCAGGTTATGAGAAGACTTGCGGAAGAAAAAATGACCATGGTTGTGGTAACCCACGAAATGGCCTTCGCGAGAGAAGTTGCGGATAAAATCGTATTTATGGCGGACGGACAGATTCTGGAAACCGCTCCTCCGAAGGAATTCTTTGAAAATCCCAAGACGGACAGATTAAAGAGCTTTCTGGAGAAGGTAATTTAACCGAAGGGGCCGTATAAGCCGGCAGAGGTGAAAAATGCTTCGACTGTTTAAATCAAAAGAAGAAAAAGAACTGGATGCACGTCTTCTGAAGGTGGACAATAATATGTCCAATAATTACAAGGATGCGGCTCAGGCGGATTATAAAGAATTTTTGCGGCTTTTTGATGAGTACGAAAAAAGCGGAAAGCTTTCGGAAAAGGTTATTGCCCATTATAAGCAGGTAATCAGCGAGTACGCGGAAAAGCTTTCCAAATTCACGCATAAGGACCAGCCGACCAAATGGGGAGACTGGGAGAAGAAGTAAAGAAACGGCAAATGTGGCATGAAATAACAGGTTAAGAAGGATACAACAAGTCATATGATGGAGAAAAATGCAAAAATATACGTGGCGGGACACCGCGGAATGGTGGGCTCCGCAATCGTAAGAGAACTGGAAAGACAGGGATATACCAATATCATTAAAAGAACACATGCCGAGTTGGACTTAAAACGCCAGGACGATGTGGAAGCCTTCTTTGCGGAAGAAAAGCCGGAATACGTTTTTCTGGCGGCTGCCAAGGTCGGCGGAATCGTGGCCAATGAAAGCGCGCTTGCGGATTTTATGTATGATAATATGATTCTGGAAATGAATGTCATCCATTCCGCATGGCAGAACGGTTGCAGGAAGCTGGAATTTCTGGGATCTTCCTGTATTTATCCGAGACTCGCACCCCAGCCGATGAAGGAAGACTGCCTTCTGACTTCCGCACTGGAGAAAACCAATGAAGCATATGCGCTGGCGAAGATTTCGGGTCTGAAATACTGCGAATTTTTAAACCGTCAGTACGGAACGGATTATATTTCGGTTATGCCGACGAATCTGTACGGCCCGAATGACAATTATCATCCGACACATTCCCATGTGCTTCCGGCACTGATCCGTCGCTTCCATGAAGCAAAAGAGGCGGGACTTTCGGAAGTGACCTGCTGGGGAGACGGCAGTCCGTTAAGAGAATTCCTGTATGTGGACGATCTTGCAAACCTCTGCGTATTTTTAATGAACAATTATTCCGGAAACGAAACGGTGAATGCCGGTACCGGTAAGGAGATCACCATTAAGGAACTGACGGAACTGGTGGCAAAGGTGGTCGGCTATGTGGGCGAAATCAAATGGGACACTTCCAAACCCAACGGAACACCGAGAAAGCTTCTCGATGTTTCGAAAGCGGAAGCCCTCGGATGGAAATACTCAACAGAGCTCGAAGACGGAATCCGTCTGACATATGAGGATTTCCTGAACAACCCGATGAGGGCTGAAAGATAACTAATTATTTGGATGTAAGTGTGATTTTTGTAAAGAAAGAGAAGTACCATGTTCAGATTAATCAAATCCATACGAAAATACTGGACTCCGAGTATACTGACCGTTCTTTTCATGGTCGGTGAGGCAGCGCTCGAATCCTTAATCCCTTACATTACGGCAGATTTAGTCAATAACCTCGGAAACGGGGACGTGGAAATGAGCTATCTGCTTCGTATCGGAGGGATTTTGAGCGCCATTGCACTGGCGTCCTTATTCTGCGGTGGCATGGGCGGATTTACCGCGTCCATGGCGAGTACCGGTTTTGCGAAAAATATCCGCGGCGACTTAATGCGCAAGATTCAGACATTCACATTTCATAACATCGATAAATTTTCATCGGCATCTTTAGTTACCCGAATGACAACCGATGTATCCAATGTACAGATGGCATATATGATGATTATCCGTATTGCAATCCGTGCACCGCTGATGCTCGCGTTTTCGATTATCATGGCAGTCATCATGGGCGGAAAGCTTGCACTTGCCTTTGTTGTGGTAGTTCCGGTGCTGGCAGCGGGTCTGATTCTGATTGCGGTTTTCGCAATGCCGTCCTTCAAGAAAGTCTTCAAACGCTACGACAAATTAAACGAATCCGTGGAAGAAAATGTCCGCGGTATGCGTGTTGTCAAGGGATTTTCCAGAGAGGAATACGAAAAAGAGAAATTCTTCAATGCTTCCGACAGCATCCGAAAGGAGTTTACGAGAGCGGAAAAAATCGTTGCCTTAAACAATCCCCTGATGCAGTTTTGTTTAAACTTTAATATGATTTTTGTTCTTTACATCGGTGCAAAGCTTGCTATTTCCAGTCAGGGAGTTGTGGTGGATGTCGGACAGGTTTCCGCCATGCTGACTTACGGTGTGCAGGTACTGCTTAACCTGATGATGCTTTCCATGATTTTTGTTATGGTGACCATGTCTGCGGAAAGTGCAAGACGTATCGGAGAAGTATACAGGGAAGTTCCGGATATGAAGGAAATTCCGAATCCCGTTAAGGAAGTGAAAGACGGTTCCATCGTGTTCTCGGATGTCAATTTCAAATATTCCGATGAAGCAAAGCAGTATGCACTTTTTGATATCGATCTGGAAATTCCGAGCGGTGCGACCGTGGGAATTTTAGGAAGCACGGGTTCGTCAAAATCTTCACTCGTACAGCTGATTCCGCGTCTTTATGATGCACAGGAAGGAACCATTAAAGTTGGCGGCGTGGATGTTAAGAATTATGATCTCGTAACACTGCGTGACAATGTTGCGATGGTGCTTCAGAAAAATGTATTATTTTCGGGAACCATTAAGGAGAATCTTCGCTGGGGCAATCCGAATGCTACGGATGAAGAGATTATCGAAGCCTGCAAAATGGCTTGCGCGGATGAATTTATCGAGCATATGCCGAAGAAATACGATACCTTTATCGAACAGGGCGGAAACAATGTATCCGGCGGTCAGAAGCAGCGTCTCTGCATTGCCAGGGCACTTCTGAAAAAACCGAAAATCCTGATTCTTGACGATTCCACTTCCGCGGTGGATACCAAAACCGATGCGAAAATCCGGGAAGCTTTTGCAAATTACATTCCCGATACCACCAAAATTATCATTGCGCAGCGTGTTGCCAGTGTGGAAAGCGCGGATATGATTATTGTTATGAATAACGGAAGTATAGAAGCAAAGGGTACTCATAAAGAGCTTATGGAAACGAGTGAGATCTACCGTGAGATTTATGAATCCCAGACGATGGGAGGTGAGGAATAATGCCACGTCCCGTAAAAGGCGATATCAACGCACAACCCGCAAAACTGAATTTTAAAGTCCTCGGCAGAATTATCTCTTCTGTTTTCAAGGCATATCCCGCAGGAATGGTAATTATTATTCTGACCATTCTGCTTGTCGGCGCATCTGCGGTTATTCCGGATTTATTTATCCAGAAAATCATTGCGCTCATTAAGGAATACAGTATCTCCGGTGACTGGGCGGCGGCACAGCCGGAAGCGCTTAAGAATGTTATTTTCCTGGTAGTGGTTTATTCCATTGCCATCATCGGTTCGTTCGCGCAGTCCCAGGTGGGCGCGGTTGTAACACAGGGATACTTGAATAAAATGCGCAACAAGATGTTCCGCAAAATGCAGAACCTTCCGATTAAATTTTTCGACACGAATAAAACCGGTGATATCATGAGCTATTATACGAACGATATCGATACGCTCCGCCAGCTCGTATCCCAGGGTCTTCCGACCCTGATCCGCTGCGGTATTATCGTAATCGGCGTCTTCTTTATCATGCTCTATTTCAGCATCTGGATGACACTGGTGGTCATCGGCGGAATCATTCTGATGACCATTGTAACCAGAGTATTAAGCGGCGGCTCGGCCAAGTATTTCGTTCGCCAGCAGCAGGCACTCGGTAAGGCAGAGGGCTTCATCCAGGAGTATATGAACGGTCAGAAGGTTGTAAAGGTTTTCAATCATGAAAAGAAGACTATTTCGGATTTTGACGAACTGAATGAGCAGCTTTATTCCGATGCATTCAAGGCAAATGCTTACGCGAACGCACTCGGACCGATTATCGGAAACATCGGAAATATCCTTTATGTCGTAGTAGCCATTGCCGGCGGTGCGATGTTAATTGCAAATGTGCATAATATCTCCCTTTCGGATATTATTCTGCCGATTCTTACCGGCGGAAAGCAGGGAGGACTTCCTCTGGACATTTCCACGGTCATTCCGTTCCTTAACATGACCAAGCAATTTACCGGAAACTTAAACCAGTTTACGCAGCAGATTAACATGGTTGTCATGGCAATGGCCGGCGGCGAGAGAATTTTCAAACTTATGGATGCCGAACCCGAACCCGATGACGGTTATGTAACGCTGGTCAATGCAAAGATTGACGAAAACGGCAATATAACCGAGACAAAGGAGCATACCGGAGTCTGGGCATGGAAACATCCTCACGGAGACGGAACGCTTACTTACACGAAGCTTCAGGGTGATGTACGGCTCTTCGATGTTGATTTTGGATACGAAAAAGGCCATCAGGTGCTTTATGATGTATCCGTCTATGCAAAACCCGGCCAGAAGGTTGCCTTCGTAGGTGCGACCGGTGCCGGAAAAACCACGATTACGAACCTGATCAACCGTTTCTATGACATTGCGGACGGTAAAATCCGTTACGACGGAATCAATATCAACAAGATTAAAAAGGCGGATTTACGCCGTTCCCTGGGTATTGTTTTACAGGAGACCAACCTCTTTACCGGAACAGTTATGGAAAATATCCGTTACGGAAACCTCGATGCTTCCGACGAGGAATGCAAAAAAGCGGCGGCACTTGCCGGAGCGGATGATTTTATCCGCCGTCTGCCGGAAGGTTATGATACGATGCTTACCAATAACGGTTCCAATTTGTCCCAGGGACAGAGGCAGTTGATTGCCATCGCCAGAGCTGCGGTAGCGGATCCGCCTGTTATGATTCTCGATGAAGCTACATCCTCGATCGATACGCATACCGAGGCCATTGTACAGCGCGGTATGGACAAGCTGATGGAGGGCAGAACGGTATTTGTCATCGCACACAGACTTTCCACGGTTAAGAATTCGAATGTAATCATGGTTTTGGACCACGGTCACATCATCGAGAAGGGCTCCCATAAGGAGTTAATTGCCGCAAAAGGTACTTATTATCAGCTTTATACGGGTGCCTTCGAGCTTGAATAAGCCAATCCTGCGGAAATGGGCGCGGGTTTGGATTTTATTTGGAAAAACAATTGCAAATTGATGCAAATCGGCTAAAATAATAAGTGTGTATTTGCGTTAAAACGCTGTGTGATAAGGGAGAAAAGAAAATGGTATTTACCTATGAACTTCGTATGGTAATGAAAGCCCTGCTGGCCGGCGATGTGGAAGCCTTTCAGGGATTTTATATCAATACCGTAAACGATATGTATTTTCATACCAAGCTGGTTGTCGGCAAGGACGAGGAAGAAGTGGCCCGTCTGATGATTAAGATTTACAAGGCCATGTTCATCCAGCTCGGACGCCTTGACAAGCCCGAAAATACAACCAAATGGTATAACGATATTCTGTACCAGCACCTTGTTGACTGGGTAAACGTAAACTGCGCGAACCAGCTGATTGGTGAGGAAAACGGCGATTATGACGAATATCCCGGCGTGGAAGAGTATGTCAGAGGTACGAATACGCTTCTCGAGTCCGAGGTTGCAAACCTCGCGGCAAGTTTTATTGAAACGCTCGATCCGGTGCATGCGCTTACGGGTCTGGCTTACTTCTATGACGGATTCGACGATACGCAGCTTGAAAAGTATTTACAGTGTGATATCAGCGTCATCAGAACCCGTGTAAAATATGCAAGAAAGCAGATCAGTATCTACTCCCTGGAATTCTGCAAGGCCAACGATTACGAAGGTGCGAGAGTCGATAATAACCTCCTTCTGCTGGCTTATGTTTTAATCTTCAACGAGGTAAAACTTACCAATATCGAAGGTCTGTATGCGGCAATCTGCGATGCGCTGCAGTAATGTAAAAAAATCATAAATAAACTGATGGTTGAATGCGAAAAAACCCGTATTATTGTATAATAATATGGGTTTTCTTATTTGAGCAGAGTGCGATAAATCTTCTCTGCCCGATTACGAATGATACAGAAGGGATAAAGTATGGGTTTACAGTTTGTACTCGGTCCGAGCGGCCACGGAAAAAGTACATATGTCCAGGAATGGATGATTGCCGAAGCGGAGAAACACAGGGACCGTGATTTTCTGATGATTGTTCCCGACCAGTTTACGATGCAGACGCAGATGATTATGTCGAAGAAAAGCCCCAACGGGGGAATTTTAAATATCGATGTTCTGAGTTTCGGAAGACTGAGTCACCGGATTTTTAAAGAGGTGGGCAGACCCGAGAGAGTGATGCTTGACGACCTCGGAAAGGTTCTGATTCTGCGCCGTGTCATTCAGGAGCAGGAGGAGAAGTTAAGCGTTTTGAAGAAGGGCATTCACCGTCCGGGTTATGTGGAAGAAGTCAAGTCCGTCCTGTCGGAATTTATGCAGTATAATATCCGGCCGGAGGATCTGGACGAGAAGACCGAAACCCTGCCGGTCAATCCGGCCCTGAAAGGCAAATTGAAGGATTTTGTCATTCTTTACAAGGCTTTTCTGGATGCACTCGAAGAAAAATACACGACCAAGGAAGAAAACTTATCCTGCTTAAGCGAACGCATTCCGTATTCTGCGCTGATTAAGCGAAGTGTGCTGGTTTTTGACGGTTTTACCGGCTTTACACCGCTTCAGCTGACCGTGATTTCCGCACTTCTTGAGAATGCCCTGGATATCATAATTACCCTGCCGTACGGAGAAGATCCGAAAGAGAACGGCTCCTATGACGACCTCTTTTATTTATCGGGTAAGACGATTCGTGATTTGACAGCCATAGCAAAAGATTTGGAAATTCCGGTAAAGGAAGCGATTTGGCAGAAGGAGCATAACCGCTTTGCGGCCGCTCCCGCCATTGCATATCTGGAGCGGAATCTTTTCCGTTTAAGCGAGGCGGCATATCCTTTCGAGCCGGAAGAGATTCATATCACGAAAGCCACGGACGAAACGCATGAATGCAGGATTCTCTGCAGACAGATGTTTGATCTGATTCGGAATAAAAATTACCGCTATCGCGATATGGCGGTGGTCTGTGCGGATATGGAAACCTATAAGGATGCCTTAAAGGAGCAGTTTGAAAAATACGATATTCCTTATTTCCTGGATGCGACCACCGATCTGACTTCCAATCCATTCGTGGGATATTTGGACTCGGTTTTGCAGGTTTTGATCGGAAACTTTAACCCGGCGGACGTGACGCCGCTTTTAAAGAGTGAATTTTTACGTATTCCGGCAGGAAGAGCCGATAAGCTGGACAACTATATTCTGGCCAGAAATATCCGGGGCAGATCCGCGTGGTATAAGGATTTTAAAACGCCGGATAAGCGAAACAAAAAGAAATTTGCGTATCTTCCCGAAGATAAAAGAGAAGAGGCGAAAGAAAAATATCTGGAAAAACTGAATGAAATTCGTAAAAAATTTACGGATGTATTCGCTCCCTTCGAGGGACTGTCCGTTGAAAAAGCCACGGCAAGGGAATACCTGACGGCACTTTATCAGGTTGCGGAGCAGGGAAATGCGGCGCGGATTTTATACGATATGGCCCGTTCCTTCGAGGAAGAGGGAGAGCCGGAGAAGGCCCTGGAATACGATCAGGTTTACAAGCTTGTCATGGATCTTTTTGACCGTATTGTGTCGTTAATCGGAGAGGAAGAGATTTCCTTAAAGGAGCTTAAGGAAATTCTCGATACCGGCTTTGGCGAAATCCGGATCGGTATTATTCCGAAAAGTGTGGATGTCCTTCCGGTCTGCGATCTGATCCGCAGCCGTTTCGGCGAAATCAGGGCATTGTTCTTACTCGGCGTCAACGACGGCAATATTCCCGCAAACGGGGCCGGCGGCGGTCTTTTGTCCGACCTCGAAAGAAGTACTTTATTAAATCTCGGAATGGAACTGGCACCGAACCGTGCCATGGAAAGCTTTGCCCAGAAACTGTATCTGTATCAGGTTCTGACGAAACCGTCGGAGGAGCTGTTTTTATCGTATCTGTCCGTAACGGAGGAAGGAAAAAGCAAGCTTCCCTCCTACCTAATCGGGGAAATGAAGGGACTTTACCCGAAGCTGAAGGCGGAGGACGAAACCATGGCGGCAAAGGTCCTTTCCGAAGAGGGGTACGAAAAGACCCTCAGAAATCACACGGTTTTAAATAAAAAAGATCTGTATTCCGAATTTGCGCTGCGGCTCGGAGATTACGCGAACGGCGGTCTTTCGGATGAAGAGATGGAATATACCAGAAAACTGTTTGCGTCCTTAAAGGGAGATGAGGAAAGTGCGGAAGCGGCGGAAAGACTCGTTCATGCCGCATTTGACAGTTATTTTCCCAAGCCCCTGAATGAGGAAGTTGCAAAGAAACTGTACAGGGATGCTTTAAGCGTATCCATTTCCTCTCTGGAAAAATTCGCTTCCTGTGCGTATGCCCATTTCCTGGCCTATGGACTGAAGCTTTCCGAGCGGGAAACCGCGGAAGTCGGAAGCGTGGACTACGGAAACATTATGCATCACTGCATGGAAAAATTCGGTCAGTACTGCAAAGAGAACCAAAAAGACATCCGGAATCTTTCGGAAGAGGAAACCGGAGATATTCTCGATGAAATCATTTCCGGCCTTTTTACGGACGAATCGGATCTGATTACGGTTAAAACAAAGGAAAATCCCTACCTTCGCAACCGTCTGGAGAAAATCCTTCGGCGAAGCGTGGAATCCGCGCAGAGACAGCTTCGTCACGGGGATTTTGTACCCGCATATCATGAGTGGCCGTTTAAGCGTGTCATTAATGAGCGCGGAGACGTAATCCGCGGAAAAATCGACCGGGTGGATCTCTGCGATACCGATGATTCCCTTTATGTAAAGATTGTGGATTATAAGAGCGGAAGCAAGGATTTTGATGAGGAATTGTTTCAGCTCGGTGTGCAGATTCAGACCGTGGTTTATTTAAACGAGGCTATTCAGATTCTGAAAAAACACGCGGAGGCCGGGGACGATTCGGGAGTTGCCGAAGGCATTCTTGAGGGTAAGGAAATCAAGCCCGGAGCACTCTTTTATTACAAACTGCAGGATCCTTACCTGAAGGAGGATAAGGTAAATGCGGAGGTGGAAAAGGTCCGCTTCGGAACGCTCGCGCCTACAGGCCTTTTCGTCGCGGAAGACGAAGTTTTAAGTCATCTGGAGAATCAGGTTTCCGGCGGAAAGAGCGAGGCCGTGCCGGCAAGTTTTCATACAAACGGCAGCATGTATCCCAATAAATCCGCCATCTCTATGGAGGATATGAAAAAAACGATGGAAAAAGCCGATCAGATGGTTCTTTCCGCGGTAGAGGAAATTGCTTCCGGCAGGATTGATTTGAATCCGCTGGAAACGGATCAGTATTCTTCCTGTAAATTCTGTCCTTTCAAATCCGCCTGCGGTTTTGATGAAAAAATCGGCGGATACAAAAAGCGCAGAGGAGTCGAAAATCCGGACGGGGAAGAAACGGAGGATGAGGACGATGAGTGATATTAAATATACATCCGACCAGCAGGCGGTAATTGATATCCGTGGGAAAAATGTTCTGGTTTCCGCAGCTGCGGGAAGCGGAAAGACCGCGGTTTTGACCGCCAGAATCGTGGACTTAATCTGTGACAAAGACAATCCCCGTTCCATCGAGGATATGTTAATTGTGACCTTTACGGATGCGGCTGCCGCGGAAATGCGCGACCGTATCGGAGAGGCAATCCGGAAAAAAGCGGCGGAGTTTCCGGACGATCCGCATCTTGCGAGACAACAGACGCTGGTTCATTCCGCACTGATTACCACGGTACACAGCTTCTGTCTTTATCTGATCCGAAATCATTTTGAACGCATCGGGCTGGATCCCTCCTTCAGTGTGGCTTCGACGGAAACGGCGGAGCTTCTTCTGGAAGATGCTCTGGAGGAAGCGATGGGGCAGATGATGTCCGAAGAGCCGGAGCGTTTTGACCTTGTACAGGAGCGTTTTATGGAGGCATTTTCCGACGAGGATCTGCGTTCAATTTTGAAAAAGCTTCTGGAGGTTGTAAAATCGCAGCCCTTCGCGGAAGATTATTTTGATACCATGGAAGCGAGGCTTAAGGCATTTGCCGAAGATCCGGAGCACTCGGCCGCAGTGGATTTTATGACGGAGTATGAGGGCAGACTCTTAAGAGACTATGCTTCGGATGTGGATGATCAGATGGATTACATGGAGCAGAACGGCTTTCACGCCTATGTGGATGCACTGCAGGATGACAAAGCATTCTTTCTTCAGCTGGCGGGGATGACGAGCCTCGACGACCGTCATAACGCGATTTCGGCACATACTTTTGCAAGACTCGGGTCCGTAAAGGATAAAAGCGATGCGGAAAAAAAGAGTATGCAGGCACGCCGCGAAAAGTATGTAAAAAAGAGAGTGAAGGATCTGCAGAAGAAATTCCACAGAATGCCTCTTTCCGAGATGCTCGAGTATGATTTGAAAAACGAGCCGGTTCTATCCGCACTGCTGGAACTTCTGAAGCGTTTTTACCGCTGTTATCAGGAAAAAAAGAAAGAAAAGAACGTAATCGATTTCTCCGATATGGAGCATTTTGCCCTGGAAATCCTCTATGACAGGGAGGGAGAGGAACGTGTGCCTTCCGAGGTGGCGAAGGCATACAGAGACCATTTTTGTGAGGTCATGGTGGACGAATACCAGGACAGCAATTATATTCAGGAGTACTTATTGTCCGCAGTTTCGAAGATTACGGAAAACGACGGAGACCGTTTTATGGTGGGCGATGTGAAGCAGAGTATTTACCGTTTCCGTCTGGCCCGTCCGGAGATTTTCCGGGAGAAATACGACACGTACTCCGATGACAAAAACGAAAGAGATGTACGGATTAATCTGTCAAAAAATTTCCGAAGCCGCAAAGAGGTACTGGACAGTGTCAACTGTGTTTTTGAAGATTCCATGTTCCGTGCGGTCGGGGACATCGACTATAACGATAAGGCAAAACTCTATCTTGGGGCGGAATTTTATCCCGCAAAGGAAACGGATGAAAATATTTCCGAAATTCTGATTTGCCCCACACAGTCTTTTGAAAACAGTGAACTGAAAAACCGGAATGAATGGGAAGCGCTTGTAACGGGGCTTCGAATCCGGGAACTTATTGAATCGGGCTTTCCCGTAACGGATAAGAAAAAGGATGAAAACGGTAATACGGTATTTTATCTGCGTCCGATCCGCTATTCGGATATTACGATTCTGGTGCGTGCCGTGAAAAATCGTGCCTCTTACATTAAGCGTGTTCTGGAAGCGATGAGCATTCCCACCATGGTTTTATCGAGGGAAGGATATTTTGAAACCCCGGAAATTCGGGTTTTAATGAACTATATTTCTATTCTGGATAATCCGTTGCAGGACATACCTCTGCTTGGAATTCTGCATTCTCCGTTTGGAGGATTTACGGAAGATGAAATTGCAACTACACGCGTAGGACAAAGCGGGGACTATCTGTTTTACTCTCTTCTTTACTACAAAGAAAAGGGCGAGGATGAAGCGTTAAAGGAGAAGGTTGCGGCCTTCCTGGAAAAACTGGATAACTACAGAAAGCTTTCCAAAAAGAAAAATGTATACGATATTCTGAAACTTCTGATGGAGAAGGAAGGAATTAAGGAATACTATGCCGCCTCCAGATTCGGAGAGCAGAGAGTGGCCAATTTGAAGATTCTTTTAAAACGTGCCAAGTCCTACGGCGAAGACGGGGGAGCGAATCTTTCGAATTTTGTCCGTTATGTGGACAGTATGAAGAACCGCAATCTGGACTACGGAGAAGCGAATATCTCCGATGAAAAAGCCAATGTGGTACGGATTTTTACCATGCACAAAAGTAAGGGACTGGAATTTCCGGTCTGCTTCGTGCTGGGCATGGGAAATGCCCTGAAAAATACAAAGGCGGAAAACGAAAAGCAGATTATTATGGATCCGCTGTTCGGAATCGGAATGGATTATGCCGATCCGAAAGAGAGGATTATCCATCCTTCGTTTTTACTGACGGCCCTGAAATTAAGGGATTCCATCGAAGAGAGAGGGGAGGATTTAAGGCTCCTTTATGTGGCAATGACCAGAGCAAAGGAAAAGCTGATCCTGGTCGGCAAATTTAAGGGCGATCCCGAAGAGGCATTTGAAGAATACGGAGAAAGAAGGCCGTTTCGGGTAAATGAAATCATGGATATGGACAGCTATTTCGATGTTCTTCTGAAAGAAGGCGTCTGGAATCCGGAGTGCTTCCGGCTGTTGACCTGTTCGCTTCCCGAGAGCGAGAAAGAGAAGGATACCTTCGAAGTTCGTCGCGCTCTTTGGAAGGAGGCTCTTTTAAACACGCCTGCCGGAGAGCCTTTCCGGGATTTTGTTTATCCTCACGAAAGTCTTCAGAATGTGTTTACCAAGACCAGCGTTTCGGACTTGAAAAATCAGGCCTTCGAGGAAGAGGAAGAGGCGGTGAATGCTCCTTTCCTGGAAGCTCTTTCGGAGGAAGAGAACGGAAAGGAAGCACTGAAGCGGGGATTTCCGACTCCCTGCGTACCGGAATTTCTGAGAAAGAAAAAAGATACGCTGGCGGGGGCCCGTTACGGAGATGCGCATCACAGGGTGATGGAGCTGATTCATTTTAAGGAGTTTGAAAACCGGTCCGAATCGGAATGGGAAAGCATTTTACAGGCGCAGAGAAAAGCACTGGTTGAAGAGTATTTCCTGAAGGCCGAAGATGATAAACTCGTAAAGAATGAGACGGTGCTTCATTTTCTGAAAACCGGTCTGGCGGCAAGAATGCTTGCGGCCGAGAAGGCGGACAGCTTAAGAAGGGAGCAGCCTTTCGTACTGTCCCTTCCGGCAAATGAAGTAAATCCTTCTTTCCCGGCAGATGAGAAGGTGCTGGTGCAGGGTGTGATCGATGCCTATTTTGAGGAAGAGGACGGAATCGTTTTACTGGATTACAAGACGGAATCGAAAGTGACGGAAGAGGATCTTAAGGAGCGTTTTTACGTACAGTTAAAATACTATGCGAAGGCGCTTGAAAAGCTGGAGAAAAAGAAGGTAAAGGAAGTGCTGATTTATTCCTTCTTCCTCGGTAAGGTTGTTTCATTGGAGCTATAGAGTGGTGGTATTGAATCGTAAAACCGCTATATGATGTAAGGGTAAAAAAGCGTTCATGCCTGTACGAAAACGGCTTTGACCTTGGGCCATCAATAGCATTAATATTTAAGTGAACACAGAATTCGGAAATCGGAAAAAGAAAAACGAGCGAACAAATGAACCCGGAAGAAAAAGAATTGAATGAACAAATAAAACCCGAAGATAAGCGGAAACTGTTTTTTAAGCAGTTTTTCACGATGCTACGCCTTGTCGTGATCTATTTCGGTTTCTACTTCGGAATCATTATGTCCACGGGAGCGAATCCGAAATGGAGCCCTTATATTCAGTATTTCGGAATCGGGGCCTGTTTTGTTGCGGGTTTTGTGACCTGGGCAAGCTTCCCGAAAGGACTTTGCGGATACCGGATCAAAACCGGGGCACTGACGATTCCCGGAATTATTCTTTTTTCGTTGGGGATCACGGTTTTGTTAAACGTACTGTTTACCGTAATTCCGTGGGAAAAATTTCTGCCGGAGCAGTTGATTTATTCCTCGGACGGTCTTCTGGAAATTCCGTTCCGGATTACCGTAATCGGGTACGGAATCATCGGCCCCGCAGCGGAGGAAATCTGCTTCCGCGGAGTATTGTTTTCAAGCTTCCGGAAGTGGATGAAGGTGCCGTTTGCGATTGCGCTGTCGGCTGCGATTTTTGCGCTCTATCACGGAAATATCGTGCAGGGATTATATGCACTGATTATGGGTGCGTTAATGGCGTATCTTATGTATCAAACCGATTCGCTTTTTTCATCCATGTTGTTTCATATGGCGGCAAATATGATTGTATGCACCTACAGCCATTTTACACCGCTGGCGGACTTTTTTATGTCCGTTCCCGGAATACTGCTTTCCGCGGCATTTCTGGCAGCAGGGGCGGTGCTTTTAGGCATTTCGTTCCGGGGGAGTGCAAAGTCGGTGAAAAAACAGACGGAAAAAGAAAGTACGGAATAATATAAAATACCGGATTAATGTATCGAAAGAAACGGAACCTTTTCGGAATGGAATCCGTTGAATGAATCCTATACAGACATGACAGCAAAAAATCAACTGACAACGAAAGAGCCGAAGAGGCGGGGAAAGAAAAAGCCGGCAGGGGAGGCGGTACAAATTCGTGTATCCGTCCGTAACCTGGTGGAATTTTTGCTGCGTAACGGAAACATTGACAATTCCGGAGGCGGCAGAGCCGTCGAAGGAGCCATGCAGGCCGGCAGTAAAATCCACAAAAAGATTCAGAAGCAGGCCGGCAGTGATTATGAAGCGGAAGTTCCGATGAGCATCATTGTCCCTTTTCAGGATTTTGTTGTATCCGTGGAAGGGCGCGCGGACGGAGTGATTCATAAGAAAAACGGTGTTACGATTGACGAAATCAAAGGAACCTACCGGAACCTTGAAAAAATCGCAAAACCGAAGAAGGAGCATCTTGCACAGGCAATGTGCTATGCCTATATGGTGCTTGTCAAAGAAGAACTCTCCGAAATTTCGGTGCAGGTAACCTACTGCAATCTCGAAACCGAAGCAACCAGGCGTTTTAAGGAAACCCTGACGGCGGAGGAAATAACACACTGGTTTACGAATCTTATGTCGGAGTATGCGAAATGGGCACAGATGGAAGTGGACTGGGGCCGGATTCGTAACGAAAGCATTCATAAAATGACCTTCCCCATGACATACCGGAAAGGGCAGGAGGAACTGATCGGGAAATGCCGGGAAGCTTTTGAAGAGGAGCATTTTCTGTTTCTGGAAGCACCGACCGGCTGCGGAAAAACCATTACGACACTGTATCCCGCGATTGAGCAGATGAAGGATGGAAAAATCCGCAGAGTTTTTTATCTGACTGCCAAAACCATCACACGTACCGTGGCGGGCGATACTCTGAATATTCTCAGAAGAAATGCCCTTCGTATCAAAAGCATTGTGCTGACGGCGAAGGAAAAAATCTGTATTCTGAACGAGCCAGACTGCAACCCGAGGGCTTGCGAAAGGGCTAACGGACACTATGACAGAATTAACGATGCACTTTACGACTGTCTGACATCGGAAGAGGAACTGACCCGCGAAAAAATCATGGCTTACGCACGGAAGCACAATGTCTGCCCCTTTGAATTTTCCCTGGATTTAAGTCTTTTTGCGGATGTCATTATCTGCGATTACAACTATATTTACGATCCGCATATTTATCTGCGCCGTTTTTTTACGGAGAGTGAACTGGAGCCGTATCTTTTCTTAACCGACGAGGCACACAACCTTGTGGACCGCGCGAGAGAAATGTATTCGGCGGAGTTATGTAAGGAAAAAATGCAGGCACTTGCGGAATATATCGAGGAGGAGTGCTTTGTGAAGGCGCATGCAGCAATCTCGAAGCACCATGCCGCGAGAATCAAGGATGCCGTTCTTCAGATGGCAGCTTCTTTATTGCAGGTAAAAAGAAAATGCGACGAATCAAACAAATATGTCTACGAGGACTGGGATGAGTTCGCACCCCAGCTTCAGGCGATGGCCCGCTTTACGAGTGTGATGCGCAAGTATCTCGAGGAAGAGGACGGAAGGGGCGGAAAGCTGCGAAAGGCGATTCTGGATCTGTATTTTGAAGTCAGTCATTTTCAGGATATGTGGGAATGCAAGGGTGAGGAATACCGGCTTTACGGGCGGATTACCGAAGAGGAACGCTTTGTGGTAAAGCTTCTCTGCATGAATCCCGGAAGGCTTCTTACATACTGTCATAAAAAGGCAAAAGCAGGGGTTCTGTTTTCGGCAACGATGTTTCCGATGGAGTATTACCGTTCGCTTCTAGGCGGCACGGAAGAGGATACGGAAGTTCTGGCGGAGTCAATTTTTCCGAAAGAAAACCGTCTCATTCTGACCGCAAAGGATACCACCAGCCGGTTTGAGGACAGAACGCAGGAAAATTATGAGGTGATTGCAGGTTATATTTACCGCACGGTAAAGGCAAAACAGGGCAATTACATGGTATTTTTCCCGTCCTTTGACTTTGCGCAGAGAGTACAGAAGGTGCTTTTGGACAAGTATGCGCCCGTGGTTTTTGACCTTCTGATGCAAAAAGAGGGTATGACAGAGGAAGAAAGGGAGTCATTTTTAGCCAAATTTCGGAAAGAACCCGAAAAAGAGGAGAAAGCGGAAGGACTTCAAAACATGCTTCTGCCGGTATTTTCGGAAAAATCCGGAATTTCGAAGGGAAGAAATGTTCTTGCGAAACTGAAGCGAAGTGTGGTAGGATTTTGCGTGTTGGGTGGAATTTTCAGCGAGGGAATCGACCTGGTGGGAGACGAACTCATCGGAGCCATGATTGTGGGTGGCGGTATTCCCTATGTTACCCTGGACAGAGACCTGATGCGGGCGTATTTTGACGAAGACGGCGGCAGGGGATATGAGTATGCGTACCAGATTCCCGGAATGAATAAGGTTCTGCAGGCAGCAGGCCGTGTCATTCGTACCGCGGAGGACCGTGGCATAATCATTTATCTGGAAAAACGATTTTTAAGACCGGAGTATGAAATCCTCTTTCCGAAACATATGAAAGCGGACGAGGCAGTGAACTTTGAATGCGTGGGAAGAGAAATCGCATCCTTCTGGTCATAAAAATAAATACCTTTTTGGAGGAAATAGTATGTGGGCTTATGAAAGCGTGTTTTATCAAATTTATCCCCTGGGATTCTGCGGGGCACCTTTTGAAAACGACGGTGTTTTGGAACACCGGATTCTGAAGGTGATTGACTGGATCCCTCACATGAAAAAGCTTGGAATCAATGCCGTTTATTTTTCACCGGTATTCGAATCCGACACGCATGGATACAACACCAGAGATTATACAAAAATCGACGTACGCCTCGGTACCAACGAGGATTTTAAGAAGGTTTGCGATGCTCTTCACGAAGAAGGCATCAAGGTGGTTCTGGACGGCGTGTTCAACCATGTCGGCCGCGGCTTCTGGGCATTTCAGGACGTACTTC
>Ga0247611_10002115_pt1 | contig 33348 bp, 14 predicted proteins | sample 177DNAGHGhighgp2_FD_192422 | JGI IMG/M metagenome (GOLD analysis project Ga0247611, IMG submission 192422) | Sheep rumen microbial communities from Palmerston North, Manawatu-Wanganui, New Zealand - 1770 DNA GHGhigh gp2 | ecosystem: Host-associated > Mammals > Digestive system > Stomach > Rumen... | reverse complement strand
GAGTACCTCTTCAACACCGAGGAGGCCATGACGCGGTTCGATATGAGCGAGTTTCAGGAATCCTACTCGGTCTCCCGACTCATCGGTTCGCCTCCAGGATATGTCGGATACGACGAGGGCGGCCAGCTCACCGAGAAGGTGCGGCGCAAACCCTATTCCGTGATCCTGTTCGACGAGATCGAGAAGGCGCACCCGGATGTCTTCAACGTGCTGCTGCAGGTCCTCGATGACGGGCGGCTCACCGACAACAAGGGCAGGGTGGCCGACTTCAAGAACACCATCATCATCATGACGTCCAACCTCGGCTCCAACATCATCCAGGAGAACTACTCCAACCCGGGCGGACAGTCGGAGGAGGAGGTTTTCCGGAAGACGAAGGCCGAACTCAACGAGCTCTTGAAGAAGACGTTGAAACCCGAGTTCTTGAACCGTATTGACGAGATTGTGATGTTCCAGCCGCTGTCGAAGCGCGAGATCAAGGATATCATCAACCTGCAGCTCAACAACTTGCGCAAGCTGTTAGAGCAGCGGAATCTGAAGATAGAGTTCAGCGATTATGCGATGAAGCTGTTGGCCGACTTAGGTTACGACCCGATGTACGGCGCCCGTCCGCTGAAGCGGGTCATCCAGAAGCAGATCTTGAACGAGCTGTCGAAGCAGATTCTCTCCGAGAACATTGGCCCCGGCGACACCATCATGGTGGATTCCATTGAAGACGGGAAGTTTGTGTTCTACAAGAAGTGACGTGTGATTTGTGATTTGTGATTTGTGATTTGTGATTTGTGAGAAAGGTCGTGCGCTCCAGGGATGGGGCGCACGGCTTTTTGGTGCTATATTGTTGGTAGATTCTTATGCGAACAAATCCTCCAATGTGACGGTTTTCTGGATGCGGCCGCTGTATTCGTTGTAGTGGAGTCCGAATGTGGTAATAAGGGTGAGGTGGATGTTCCGTTTGTTTTTGGTTAGTTCACGGAGCCTTTCGACACGATGGCGGAGTTTTTCTTCGTAATTCTTGTCAATGACAAATTCTTGATGGCAATATTTGATTTCGCAAAGATTGATGACTCTGTCGGCTCGCTCGATGAGCATGTCGATCTGCATTCCGGGTTGGTCTTCCTCTTTGGCGATGACGAGTGACGAGATGTTCGTCTGAATACCGGCGATTCCAAGTGCGGCTTTGATTTGTTGAGAGTGGGCGAAACAGACTTCCTCGAAAGCGAAACCTTGCCATGAGGTAATGGTGGGGGATAATACAGAATGTTGCCAGAAGGCCTCGTCATTAGTTCCTTTTTTTTCGATGAAATTCAGGTAGAACAGGCAGAAATTATCCGTTAGTTTGTAGTATTTTTCCTTCTTTTTATCCAAAGGCACGAAAGGAGTGATGAAATCGCTCACGGCGAGGGCTGTCAGTGTTTTGGACAGTGTTCCGCCGGATGTTGTGTCTATCTTTTCAGAGATTTCGCTTCTGCTGAAACCGTACCTACGGGAGGCAAGCAGCTTTACGATTGCCTTTGAATCATCCGGGTTCCCGAAAAGAGAGGCGAACAAACGATCGAATTCGTCCCGTAGCGGAGCGTTTTGCTCAAAAAACAGGCGGTCGATATTCTGTGCAAGGGAAAGGCCCGGGCGGAAATAGTTCAGGTAGTAGGGAATCCCTCCCACGGCCATATAGCTTTGCACAATGTCGTAACGATCCAGTTCGATTTTTTTGTATTTCAGGAATTCTTCACATTCGCGCAACGAAAAGGGTGCGAGTTTCAAACGGTACGTCACCCGCCCGTATAACCCGCCTTTGTTGTTCAGCAGGGTGTCTTCCATCCACGAGGTGGCTGAACCGCAGACGATAAGAAGGAGATCGGAACGGGAAGATGCCCATCCATTCCAAAAATGTTCAAAAGCGGTGACAAAACCCGACCGAGGAGTGTCCATCCAGGGCATTTCATCTAAAAAGACCACTTTTTTGTTCTCGCCGTCTTGTTTTTCAATAAGCTGTCGCAATAATCTAAACGCTTCCGGCCATGAAGCCGGGCAGGTTGCATCTTCGAGTCCATATTCCCGCAGTGAAATGTAAAACTCCTCCAGCTGACGCTTAGTCAATTGCTTTCCCTTTATTTCGAGAGGCGACACCCCCGTATGATAAAAAGTGAAGTGATTTTGGAAAAATTCTCGGATAAGGAAGGTCTTTCCCACGCGGCGGCGACCATATACGGCCACCAATTCTGGGGAGTTGCTTTCTTTAAGATGTTGTAATTCAGTCTTTTCCTTCTTCCTTCCGATGATTATCTGACTCATAGTCTAATTGTTTTAATCAGCGGCAAATATATAAAAAATATTCGATTTGGCTGATTTGATTTTCTTTATTCAGCCAAAAGTGTATTTATTGTATATGATTTGGCCGGTTTGATTTTTGTTATTCAGCCAAAAGTATGTGTTTTGAGTATGGTTTGGCTGATTTGATTTCTTAGGTGTCAAACAATTCACCTATGAGCTCCGCTGCGGATACCCGGGTAAGTTTCCCGCGCGGGGAGCACCAATTCGTTGGTTTGCAGGCCTATCTGCACGCCGGCTCCCAAGCGGTCGAGCACCTGCTGTGCCTTGCGCCGTCCTTCCGCGGCAATACGGGGCAGTTCTTCAATGAGGGTCTTGGGCATAACTGTTTGCTGTTTGTTTTGCGCGTTATGCCACCTCTCATATTCTTCTACGGCCTTTAAAATAAGAACTGCGGGCAAACTTGCTCGCAGTGTGGCCGTAGGATATGCCAAAAGAAAGACAAGCCGCCCGCATTTACGGGACGCCGCTTTTGCTTCTTTCTTTATTTGCATATTCTTGAAATTTCCTACGTTTCACTGCGAATAGACAAATAGCAAACGCTATGATTATTAATATGTTAAGTTGTCAATTTTATTGTTTTATATTCTTTCGGGGTTGGTGAATAATTCGGGTTCTGTTTCAAGGGGCGAAGATACTAAAATTATTGGGTGGTGACTATCGAGGCGCAATTTTTTACGTCACTACGAACCCTCCGATACAAAAAGACGGCGTACACCTTCCGATGCACGCCGTCTTGTGTCTTGCGTTCTACGTTTCTCGTTTATCTCTTCACGAACTTCGTGGTCACGCTGTTCTTGCCGTCGCTCAGGCGCAGGAAGTAGCTGCCGGTGGCGAGGCGGGATGCGTTCACGCTGATCTGGTTGTCCTCGACAGACTGTGCCATCACGAGCTTGCCGTTGAGGTCATAGACCGCCATGTCGCTCACGCGGAAAGCGTCGGTGCGGAGCGTCACCGTCAGCTGGTCGGCGACGGGGTTCGGATAGACCACCACGTCGTTCTCTGTGAGGTACTGTGGGAGGCCCGTGCCAATGTCAGCACCGTTGCGCGGGATCAGGTAGTACTGGCTGTAGGAGATCTTGTTCACGCCGCTGAGGTTGGTCGGACCGGACGGGATGGCTTCGCCGGTGAGGCCCGCCACATTGTAGAAGTGGATCCACACGCCCGTGCCGGTGACACCGTTCTGCGTGAGCGTGTATTTCGTGCCGTTGGTGAAGGTGCCGGTCTCGTTGAACGAAACCCCTTCCATGCTGATGAGCTCGCACTGGTGTGCGTTCATGTAGTCGATGTCCTGCATGTCGGCGACGGTGACGGTCAGCGGGGTGACATCGTTGTAGATGGAGATGGCCGGAGCGGAGAACTCCTCGGTGACGGCGAGCTGCAGCAGCCCGTAATAGTCGGTGAGGGTGCCGTAGAGGCCGGTGATCTCGTCACCTGCTTCCAATGCGCTGACAATCTTGCCGCTGGGGTCGTCAATTACGATAGCGCCAGTGGCGTCTTGGATGAAAATCTGGTGGCGGTAGCTGTTGTTGATGCCCGTCACAATCACATTGCCGGTGAGCTTATAGACCTCGCTGCCGAAGTGGGTGCCGTCGACATCCAGCGGACTCGTCCATTTGGCACGCAACGCGGCGATGTTGGCCACTTGGAATTCCGCGTCAACGCCGTACGTGAAGGTAACGGTGTCGGCGGTCATCACGTTGCCAGCCACATCGGCGATGTTGTTGACAATCAAGGTGTAGGTGCCGCCTTCGGAGAGGGCAGGGGAGACGGCCAAAGTGACCACGCTGCCGTTCAAAGAGGCGGAGGTCACGTTGACGTTGTTGTCGAGGTGGTAGTTGGAGACCGTCTGAGCACTGGCGGGGTCGAGTGCTTCGTTGAAGGTCACGGCAAGGCTGTTGTCAGAGGGGTTTACGCTGGCGACGAACGGGGCTTCGGTGTCAGGACCCAGCTCCTGAGAGGTGACGATCACGTTGTCGAGGAAGAAGCGGCCGTGGCTGGCTTGGAAACCTTGGAATTTGATGATGGTGGACGTTGTGCCGCCGGAAAGCGGTACCGAAAAGGTGTTGAAAACGCTGGTGCTCAGGCCTTCCACGGTGTACGGGACGCCGTTCACATCCACGATGACGCTGGTGGCGTCGTTCGTCCATGCCTTTGCGTCGAAAGTCACGATGAACTGTCCGTTGTTGGCAGACAGGTCAAGGGCAGGGGTTTGGAGATATCCCGCTTCGGCCGACTTGCCGATTTTCACCTTGCCGTTGCTCGGGTAAACCCAGTCACCCGCCCAGCCGGGAACTTGCGTGTATTGGTCCAAGTGGTTTGTGATGGTGGAGGAGGAACTGTCCGTAATTGCGGAGAAGTCCTCGCTCAAAACCACGGTTTGTGCGTTCAAACCGACGACGGCGAACACAACCGATAACAAAAGTAAACTAAATTTCTTCATATTGGTGCACTTTGATTTTAAGAATTATCTGTTAAATTTATTATGCCGCAAAAATACATTTTTTCTGAATGAGCGGGCGTTGTAAAAGATGTGATTTTCAAAAGGAGTCCCTTCCTCATTTCGTGTTTGGCATAAAAAAGGCCGGAAGAGAATCACTTCCGGCCCCTGTTGTTTACTTGCGTGTATTTCACTCGTTCAAGGCGGGTCTTCCCCAGAAGCGCAGCAACGCGATTTCGGTCAGGAAGCAGAGCAGGGAGAGGATGATGAACCACGGCCAGAGCGGTTTGCCGTTCAGACGGTCGCTCACGCTCTTGGCGATGTTCTTGGTGTCAGCGCTGATCACCGCGGCGTTTCCGCCCAACTCTTCCGCCATCTTGTTGAGCTCTTTCTCGCTATAGCAGGCGAGGTCGGACTCGCGCCGGTTGAGGTTGAAGGCGAGCGTGCCGAGCACCTGACCGCCGCGCACGATATCGTACCAGTCGCTGGTGTGGGCTTGGTTGTGGAAATAGAGCGCCGTTTCGTTGCCTAAGCGTCGTTGCTCGGGGATGAACTCCTCACCGCCTTTGCGCGCCCGCAGCACCACGGCCTCGTCAGAGCCGTCGGTGGGCAAGGTCACCCGCTGCATCTGGTCGATGCCGATGAGGTTGTAGAGCTTCTGCTGCACGGCGTTCATGATGCCGATGTTGTGGAGCGGCACGAAGAACAGTGCGTGACGATGGGCGTTGCCGTAGTCGTCGTTCAGAGCCACGGCGGAAAGGATAACCTTTCCGTTCTCCACAGGGTAGGAGACCAGCAGCGGTGAGTTGTCCTCTAAGGTCATGATGGTTTCGCTGCCGTTGCCGCCGCCCGCGATGGCGAAGTGCTGGAGCGTCTGTGGCATGTCGATACGGGCGTCCTCGGTCTCCAACGCCCCCTTGAAGTAGATGCTCTCGCGGTTCACGCTCTTGCCCTTCAGCGTCTTCTTGACGAGACTGCCGTAGGTGCCCGCATCCAACGACTTCAGCAGACCGTTGACGCTGTTGTCGGCTTTCTCAGAGGGGATGACCAGCAGGGTGCCGCCAGCCTTCACGAATTTTGTCAGCTCGTCGGCGAGTCCGGAGGAGATGGTGGGCACCTCGTTGAGCACCACCACGGCGCTCTGCCGCAGCTGGGTGTAGTTGACCTGTTGGTAGCCCATCGGCTGGTAGGTGAACACGGAATCCTTGCCGTAGAGCGCGGTAAGGAAGCGGTTCGGCTCTCTGTCGTAAATCACGGTGACCGTGCTGTTCTCCGATACTTCGTAGGTGAAGAAGAGGTCGTTGTCGAAGGTGATGGGCGCGTCCTCGATGCTTACGCGGCCGCAGTTGGTGCCGGGCTCGTCGATGCGGTAGGTCAGGTGGCAGTCGGCATAGCCCCCGGCGGCGATATCTAAGGCGGCGATGGCCTTCTGTTTGTCGTTGACATGCAGTTTCACGGGCACTTTCTGCACCTCCTCGTCCCCGTAGTTGTGGATGCGGGCGATGAGAGTGACCGTGTTGTCGAGCTTGAAGACGGGCGTCAGGAACCAGCAGCTGTCGATGCCCACGTTGCTGAGCTGTTCCGCCGGAGTGGGAATCAGTCCAATGTGCGCCGACGAGTCGTTGTGCAGCACTGCTATGTCGAAGTTGTTCTTCTGGAAATCGGAGATGTAGTAGTGGATGACGTTCGACTTGTTGGACTGCTGAAGGGTATGGTTCTCGAATGCGTGCACTTCCTTGAACGAATGGCTGTTGGGGGACACGGTGATGCGGTCGAGCATCTCGAGGGCTTGGTCTTTGTTGAGCAGGTGCGACTCCTCGCCGGAGAAGTTCTGGGTGGTGAGCACGAAGTCGTCGGAGAAGCCGAACGAGCGCACGATGTTCTTGGCGGCATCAACGGCGTCGTAGAGGCGGGAACCGTTCTTGCTTTCGGTCTCCATGGAGTAGGAGTTGTCCACGAAGAGGGCGATGACGTTGCCCTTGCTGGTGGTCTTGCCACCGCTGCGCAGGAACGGCTGGGCGCACGCGAGCGCGAGGGCGGCGATGCCCAACACACGCAAGGCCAGCACGATGAGCTGTTGCACCTGCGAGGCGCGCTTCGTCTTCTTCTGGATGTCCTCCAGCATCTGCACGTTGGAGAAATAGATGGTCTTGTACCGTCGGAAGTTGAAAAGATGTATGATGATCGGGACCAGGATGGCCGCGAGTCCGAAAAGCATCAGCGGGTTTGCAAACGACATTCTCTACATTGTTTTAAAACGGCGGCAAAGGTACGATTTTTTAGGCAACAGACGGCAGCTTTTTTGTTGTCCGCCACGACGCCCGTGGCCAGGTCAATCCTTGATGCGGAAATTCAGCACCTGCAGGAAGTCTTTGAGCTCGGGGTTCTGCTCCAGCATGTTGTTGACTTTGTCCTCGCTGGTGTAGATGACCTTCTTCTTCTCGTGCTCGTGGATGACGAACTCGATGTCGTTGACGTTCAGCTTGAACTGGTTGCGCCAGTACTCGAGCATCGCTCGCTTGCTCATCTCCAGCTGGTTCTTCTGGAAGTCATTCTCCACATCCACGTAGATAATCTCATTCTCGAAGCGGGGCAGGTAGTCGCGCAGCTGGTGGTAGAAGGCGGGCTTTTTGGCAAAGATGACATCGACCATTTGTGTCCAGCACGACTCGAAGGTCTCCTCCGTTTCAGGCTTGGGTTCCGCCTGTGCGGTGTCGGGTTGCGGAGACGGCGTGCTTGGCGTTTCCGCCTCGGCAGGAGCAGGCTGTTGGACAGCAGGGATGGGGGTCGCGGCCTCTTCGGGAACGGGTTCTTGGGTGGCAGGAACCTGCGTTTCGGTTGCGGCAGGCGCGGGTTGTGGGGACGTGGCATTTTGCGTCTCCACGGCGGCCGGTTGCGGGTTCTGGACCTGTTGGGCGAGCGTGCGGGTCTGGGCCGTCACCTCTCGGATAGAGGGCAGCGGCTGTATGGGGGTGAATCCTGTGAACTGGAGTCCTTTTGTGGATGTTTGGGGTTCTGCAGGGGCTACACGTGCGGCGGCGCCTCCTGCGGCGGAACCTGCGCCTTCCGGGGTGTCATCGCTCCTGCGATTGCCGAAGACGCTGCCGTTTGTAAACGTAGTTGGCGTTGATCTGCATCAAGCAGAGCTCCACCGAGAGCCGTTTGTTGTTGGAACTCTTGTAGTTGAAGTCGCACTGGTTAGCCAATTCGAGGGCGCGGGTGAGCAGCATGCGGTCGGCTTTCTGCGCCTGCGCCTGCAGTTTCGCCCGGATGGGGTCGGAGACCTGCAGCAGCTGCACGGTGCCCGGGTTCTGGGCCAACAGCAGGTTGCGGATATGGGAGGCGAGCCCGGAGATGAAATTCTGCGCGTCGAAACCCTTGGCCAGGATGTCGTCCAGCAGCAGCAATGCGCCGGAGACGTCGTCGCTCAGCACGATGTCCATGACTTGGAAGTAGTTGTCCACGTCGAGGACGTTGAGGTTGGTGATGGTATCCTTGTAGGTGATGTTCTTGCCGGTGAAGCTGACGAGCTGGTCGAAGATGGAGAGTGCGTCACGCAGGGCTCCGTCGGCCTTGGCCGCCACCACGCGCAGGGCATCCTCCTCGGCGAGCACCCCCTCGTTCTGCGCCACGAACTGCAGGTGACGCACGATGTCGTTGTCGTTGATGCGCTTGAAGTCATAGACTTGGCAGCGCGACAGGATGGTGGGCAGAATTTTGTGCTTCTCGGTGGTGGCCATGATGAACTTGGCGTATGCCGGGGGCTCCTCCAGGGTTTTGAGGAAGGCGTTGAAGGCCGCGCCGGAGAGCATGTGAACCTCGTCGATGATGTACACTTTGTATTTGGCACCTTGCGGCTGCACCCGCACCTGATCGACCAACTCGCGGATGTCGTCCACGGAGTTCTTCGAAGCGGCGTCGAGTTCGAAGACGTTGAAGGAGGCCGAGTTGTTGAAGGCTTGACACGACTCGCAGGTATTGCACGGCTCGAAGTCGTCGGTGAGGTGTTCGCAGTTGAGGGCCTTGGCGAAAATACGCGCGCAGGTGGTCTTGCCCACGCCTCTCGGTCCGCAGAAAAGGAACGCCTGCGCCACCTGGTTGTTGCGGATGGCGTTCTTGAGGGTTGACGTGATGGTCTCCTGTCCGACCACGGAGCTGAAAGTGGAAGGCCTGTATTTTCGTGCCGAGACGATGAAATTGTCCATATCAGGTTTTGTTTTGTTTACGTTTTTTAGAAGACCGCAAAGATACACTTTTTAGCGGTTGCTGGTGATTTCCGGAACATCATCCCTCAGCAGCTGCAACAGCGAGTCGGCGGCCATGGCGAGGGTGTCGTCGGTGGCCCAGCGGCGGAATCGTTCCTCGTTGCGGTAGAAGGCCACCATGGGCTTCTGCTCGAAGGTCATCAGGTGCATGGTGCTGTCGGGCGGCCACGTGCCGTTGCGCAGCTGCGTGACCGGAATCTGGTTGCAGTAGGCCACGTAGTAGTCCCAGGTCGTGTCCAACCGGTCGTAGTCCTTGAATATGAGGCTGATGTTCGGGTCGTCGTGATAAAAAAGGGCGCAGGCGGCGTTCCCGTTGGTGGCCACCGTCACGGGACGCTCGGTGTAGTGCTTCCCGATATCATGCGCGTAGATGTAGTCCCGCATCCACTCGTTGGACTCCTTATTGGCTTCGAAATTGCTGTCCAAGGCGTATTTCGCGTAGGCGTTGTGGATGCCGCCGGAAATTTCGTTGAAGTAGATCGTGGTGTAGGGGCTGTTGAACAGGATATGGCGGATGGGCATGAATGAGAGCAATCCCATAAGTCCTACAATCACGAAATTGGTGTAGCGATCGTTGATCTGCCGTAAAGTGCACTCCAAGCCGCTCGCCGCTATCAGCATGAAGAGGGGATAGATGCAGTAGTGGATAGCCCACAGCGTGTCGGGGTTCATGTAGTGCGTCTTCACACGGTTGATGCAGAACATGAAGGTATATATAAATATGAAGATGGAAAACGGCTTCAGCGACTTGATGGCGTTTCGGAAGAAGATGAAGAAGAGCAGAAAGCAGATTAAGACGACAGTAGGCGTCGTAATATACAGATATTTGGAGAGATAGCGTGTCGGGAAATTGTCGGGACCGATGAGGTGTCCTTCGAAAATCTGGTTCTGGTCGAAGGGGATGTTGGTCACCAAGGAGGCGAAGGCCTTGTTGGGCATGATGAACGAGGTTCCCAAGTAGAAAGTGCAGATAGAGTGCACCGTGATGACTCCGACCCACAATGCGGCGATGGAGATGGCGACTTTTCCGAGTGCGGTCAGGTACTCCTTGGTGAAGATTTTCTTGACGGGGTTGTAGAGGAAGAAGTTCAGCAGTGTGAAGACCAGGAAGAGATGGAGCAGGGTGGAGCCGGCGTTGTGCACCGAGAGGGTGAGCAAGATGCCTATGGAGATGCGCACCAACCGCGAGGTCCGGATCACGGGCAGTTCGCGGCTGAAGTAGTACATCTGCATAATACTGAATATGAAGAAGTACGCAAAGGTCACATCGACCACGTTGCTCAGCGAGTAGCCGAAAAACCGTGGCGAGATGATGAGGAAGAAGGCTGTGAAAAAGGCTGCCCGCCAGTTGAACGCCCGAAGCAGAATCAGCGAGAGGTAGGCCACCAACAGCCATCCGAAGATCGCGCTCAGCAAGTGTCGGAAAGCATATACGTCTTGGAAGTTCAAGGTTTTGGCGATGGCATAAATCAGGAGGTCGATGGTCTGCGCCTGGGTGTGCGCGTAGGGGTGGGCCTTGTAGGCGTCAGGGTCGCCGATGTGGTGGAAGTGGTTGTAGAGCAGTTCGGAATACTCGTTCTGCGCTATTTCCCGGTCCGATACACCGATGCGCTGGCTCAGCACCAACATGCCTACCAAAGCTCCGGCCAACAGAATCATCCATAGGTACTTGAAGACATCATCGCCGGTTTTCAGTTGCATAGAGAAGCGTTCTCGCTCGATTTGGTACTTGAGCTTTTGCTTGTTGTCTTTCGAGAAACGGACCTGCCAAACATTGTCGTCAAACAGGTTGTCATAATAGAGAAACCGGTCCACAACATTCTTGATGCGGATAAAGATTCTTTCCCATATATTGGCGATGTTCTTCTGCATAATCTGTTAATATTCAAATTGTTGCAGAATAGTACGAAGGTAGGTCACGGCTTGAGGCCCTTCGTTGAACAGCAGGTCGATGACGGACAGGTTGGGCACGAACCCGAATTTGTCTTCAAAAACCTGGTAGTAAGGGGTCTTTAGCCGGAAAGGGTAGTCGTCCTTCTTGGCGTGCTTGGGGTGAATCAGCAGCCGTGTGTCGTTCTCGGTGTAGGGCTTGAAATTCGTGGTGACAGTCACTTCCCCGTCGATGCGCAGTAACTTCAGCAGGGTTTGTGTGAGTTGGAGGTTGAAGTCGAAAATCCGTTCGTATTCCTGCTCGTAGAAAGGCTTGAGGGCGTCCTTGTAGTAGAGGTAGTAAGGGGTGTTGTTGTAGGCCGATTCGATGGAGCGCCAGTGGGCGCGTTGCCATGGCGTGGTGTATTCGATACGGACATCTTTGACCACACCCATCCGGCCGTCATGCACGGTGGGGATGATGAGATTCAGCGGCCCGTTGCCGTTCATGATGACCGTCCTGTTGCGGTAGGACTGTTTCTGGTACCGTTCCTCGCGCTCGACGGCTGCGCTTCCGGAGAGCAGCAGCGCGAAATATTCGACCGGCGGGAGGTAGGCGGTGGAAAGCAGGATCTTGTCCACCGTTAGCGGGCGATGACGAGTTTGGACTTGTAGGTGCGCTCCGACCCGATCAGCTCGACGAAATAGATGCCGTTGTCAAGGTCGCCGACCTGCATCGAGAAGGTGGCGTCGGTGAAGACGTTCCGGCTCATGACCAGCTGTCCCATCGCGTTATAGACGTTGCAGACAGCCTCTTCGGGCAGGAACTCGCCTTGGATGGTGATGCGGCCGTCCTGCGTCGGGTTGGGATAGATGTCGAACGTCGGCACGGTCTGGCTGTAGCTGTTGATGCCGGTGATCACCTCGCCGCTGTACAGCATGCCGTCAAGCACCATGGCGCCGGTGTTGTCGGGATCGAGCCACGGTTGCAGCTTGCGGGCGTTGTTGCTGTTGTTGTTGTTGGTCCAGTGGTAGGACATACGGCCGTAGTTGTCGGTGCCTTGCGGATAGTTGCAGTAGCTCGATCCGCTCGTCAGGGTGCCGATGATGCGGGAGTTGGCGTTGAACAGCGGGGAACCGGAGGAACCCTGCTCGGTGACTCCCTTGTTGGGGTTCGTCCACCAGCTGACGACGAAGTATTTGTTGGCCGCTTGCCCGGTGGTGGGGGCGGAGATGCTCTTCGGGAAGCTGATTTTCTTCCAGTCGCCGCCGGGGTGGTGTATACCTGCGCCCACGGAGGCCGTTCCGGTGCGGTCCCAACCGGCGAAGAAGATGCTGTCGCGGTAGGCAATACCCAAGTTGCCGGTGATTCGCAACAGTGCAAAGTCGGAGGCTTGCATCGTGTTGGTAGTGTTGGAACGGGCCACGATGACGCCGCCGTTGGCCACACGGTTGTAGATGCCGGTGCTGCCGCCGCACGTGCTGACCTGGTAGTTGAAGTAGAACTTGTGGGTTTGGTTGTCAGCCTCGATACAGTGGTCGGCTGTGAGGACGTACGGGGTCTTGTCCATGCGCACATTGTTGATCATGGCGCCGGAGCAGAGGAATCCGGCCCAGCCCTCTTCGGTGTTGGCCGTGATGCTGATGCAGACCACCGAGTTGATGGGGTAGTGCCAGGGTTGGCCCTCAGGGCAGACCACGTCAATGTGGCAGTTGCCATCAGCGGTGCCGTGCGGGCCCTTGACATCCGAGCTCACATGCAGGAAGTCACGGTAGGTGTGCATCACCGCGGCGATGTTGACCTCTCCCTTGAATGAGGCATTGGAGGGTTCGTAGTACTCCACCACCAGCTCGTCGCCGATGATGTTGTCCGTCTCAAAAGAGCCCGATTCCTGCAGGTCGGCGTTGGTGTACGGTCCGAAAACCTGCTCATGGTCGGGGCTGTATATGAACAACTTGCCCTCTTCGGGAAGGTTGAAGTGGTTGAACACCAGATAGGTCATCACGGCTCCTTCCGACACGAACTTGGCGCGCCAGAGCGTGCTGCCGTCTTCCAAGACGTCTTTGCGGCCGGAATTTTCGAAAGTCTTGTCCATCGCGAATCCGACGCTTGTGCGCAACGGACGGGATTTTTCCACGTTGGTCGCGTCCTCGCGATAGAGCTTCTCGACATCAACGACAGGCATCGTCTGGACATCGACGTTCTGCGAAATCGCCTTTCTCCCGAAAGAGAAGGGGAGTTCGGCAGGCCCGGTTTGGGCGAATAACATGCTGGTAAACACCGCTAAAATCGCTGTAAGGATAAAATATTTTCTCATACTTTTAATGGATAAATTTCAAGGCCGCAAAAGTATAAAAAAAATCGTATTTTTGCAACCGTTTTAAAATAGGATAGAATGACCGTAAAGAGAAAAGTGAAATTTGAAGGTGTACCCTACGAAGGGAACCTGGAAGAACTGATTATACAAGCCTTGATTGAGAAGCAGGGTGTGGATGTCCACTGTGTCAATCTGAAGAAAATAAACCATGTCTATTTCGACTATTTCATCGTCTGCACCGGCAATTCCAAACCCCATGTGGAGACGTTGTGCGACTTCGTGCAGGAACAGACGCAGCGCGTGGCCGGTGTGAAGCCGTTGCATGTCGAAGGAATGGAGAACAAGGAGTGGGTCCTGCTCGACTACTTCAACATTTTGGTGCATATTTTCCTCCCCGAGGCCCGCGAACACTACCAGCTTGAATCCCTCTGGGGCGATGCTGAAATCCAGAAATTCTAAAAGGTGTTAGCCACCGTGATAGTTGACAATTGATAACCGATAATGGATAATTGATGAGAAGCAATAACGTAAACGACAATAACAAAGGAAAGAATATTCCGGATTTTCTCGGTGGAAAGAACGGGCAAAACGGACAAAACGGGCAGAACGGCGGGAAGAAGAAATTCAACTGGTCGATTTTCTACCTGTTAGTCACGTTGGTACTCGTGGGCATCTATTTCTTCTCCTCGGGCGGCGCCATCAAAGAAGTGAACGACATGGAGTTCTACCAGATGGTGAAGAACCAGGACATCGAGCACGTGGAGTTCGTGAAGAAGAACTCGCACATCAACATCTTCCTGAAAAAAGAAGCGCTGGAGCACAATGCGGTGCACAACGACGTGAAAGAAAACACCACGGGTCCGCAATACTACTTGGTGGTCACCGACTTGCAGGTCTATAACGAGAATCTGCGCGATGCCAAGAGTCAGTATGTGGCCGAGCGTCTGGCACAGGACAGCACCTTGGTGGCCAGCGAGGTGGCCAAGGAGTACGACTTTCCGATGAAGCAGGACAACTCCCAGAACTGGGGCTTCGAGCTGTTGATTTGGGTATTTCCTCTGTTGCTGATTTTCATGCTCTACTTCTTCTCCATGCGACAGATGCGCAATGGCGGTGGTCCGTTCGGCGGTGCCGGCAACATCTTCAACATCGGCAAGTCGCGTGCGCAGGAGTTCGACGAGAAGACCGGCCAGGTGGTCACGTTCAAGGACGTGGCCGGTTTGGAAGGTGCGAAGTTCGAGATTGAGGAGGTCGTCGATTTCCTCAAGAATCCTGAGAAATACACGGTCTTGGGTGGCAAGATCCCCAAGGGTGTGTTGCTGGTCGGGCCTCCGGGCACCGGCAAGACCCTCTTGGCCAAGGCTGTGGCCGGCGAGGCTAAAGTCCCCTTCTTCTCGATGTCGGGCTCCGACTTCGTGGAGATGTTCGTGGGTGTGGGTGCCTCGCGTGTCCGCGACCTCTTCCGCAACGCCAAGGAGAAGGCCCCCTGCATCATCTTCATCGACGAGATTGACGCCATCGGGCGCGCCCGCGGCAAAGGGGCGTTCTCGAATGCCAACGACGAGCGCGAAAGCACGCTGAACCAACTCCTTACGGAGATGGACGGTTTCGGTACCAACGCCGGCGTCATCATCATGGCGGCCACCAACCGTGCCGACATCCTCGACCGCGCCCTGTTGCGTGCCGGCCGCTTCGACCGCCAGATACAGGTCGAGTTGCCCAACCTCAACGAGCGCAAGGGCATCTTCGGCGTCCACGTGCGCAACCTCAAGCTCGGTCCCGATGTGGATTTGGATTTCTTCGCCAAGCAGACGCCCGGTTTCTCCGGTGCCGATATTGCCAACGTCTGCAACGAGGCTGCCCTCATCGCCGCCCGTCAGGGCAAGAAGCAGGTCGAGAAGGTGGACTTCCTCTCCGCTGTCGATCGCATCATCGGAGGTTTGGAGCGCAGGGGCAGTGTGATCTCCCCCGAGGAGAAGAAAACCATCGCCTACCACGAGTCAGGTCACGCCTGCGTGAGCTGGATGCTGCGTTACGCCTCTCCGTTGGTGAAGGTCACCATCGTGCCGCGCGGCAAGGCTCTCGGAGCCGCCTGGTATCTGCCTGAGGAGCGGCAGCTCACCACTTACGAGCAGCTCTTCGACGAGATGGCTGCCACCTTAGGCGGACGCGCCGCCGAGGAGGTATTCTTCGGCAGAATCTCCACCGGCGCTCTCAACGACCTTGAACGGGTGAGCAAGCAAGCCTACGCCATGGTTGTCTATTACGGCTTAGACGAAAAAATCGGCAACGTAAGTTATTATGATTCAACGGGTCAGCAAGAGTACAGCATGACCAAGCCCTATAGCGAGAAGACCGCCGAGGAGATTGACGAACGTGTGCATCTACTCATCGAGAAGGCGTACGCGTGTGCCAAGAAGATCCTCACCGACCACTACGACAATGTGGAGACGTTGGCCAAGCTGCTCTTGGAGCGCGAGGTCATCTTCACCGAAGATGTGGAACGCATCCTGGGCCCCCGTCCTTTTGCTCCCGCAGAGCGCATCCCTGAAACCGCTTCCGATGCCGAGGTCAAGCCGGCCGAGGAAGCCCCTGAATCTACAAATCCTGAAGTGTAATGGACCAAAACGAAACCAATTTTATCACAGACAAAGAGTATATCCGCGGTGTCATACGGAAGAGTGTCGTGTCGCACGACCATATCGAGGACGGACGCCCCTCGTTAGACTATCTGGCGCCGATGACCAACGTCCAGGTGGAGTTCTGGCAGAACTTCCAAGCCAACGGCGGCAAGATTCTGCGCTGCCACACGCGTCAGGACCGTCTCGACTTACTGAGGAGGTTGGCCGAGGATCAACAGTACAACGCGGTGGTCTGTACCCACAACAATCTCTGTCCCGATTTGGAGCAGGCGCAGATGAACTACGTCAACACCCTCTCCACGAACACCCCCATGGATGCGGTGGTCGCGTTGTCCACCACCTTGGTGGCGCGCACCGGCAGCATCGGCTTCACGCAGCCGGTGTCACGGTTCCTCTCCATGCGCAACATTGCCAAGGACGTGATTGTGATTTCGCGCATGATCGATATTGTGCCCGACATCGAGAGCGCCTTGGATCGGAACAAGAAGTTCGCCCAGGAGGCCGGTATGGAGTTCGTCACCCCGTCCGTGCTGCCCAAGGTCGACAACAAGGAGGTGCGCACCCCGCAGCGACCCCGCTATATCCTGCTTTTGTTGGACGAAAGACCCCCGCAACATGCGTAATGTACTGACCAGAACGGCCTCGGGCATCGTCTATATCGCTTTGATGGTGGCGGCGGTCTTCACCCAATGGGTGGCCGTGCCGCTAGCCGCATTTCTCATTGTGGTTGGAATCAGGGAATTATACAAGATGTATGAAACCACGGAACTGAAAGTGCGATATCCCTTCGCGATTGTTGCCGGTCTTACCATGGCATTGGCATTCCTCTTTGCTTCACAGTTCTATCTTTTTGTGCGGGGATTACCGCACGAACCCGGCATTCGCATTAAGATATTTCCTTACGAAGGAGTGTTGATTCTGCTCTCTGTGGTGGCCGTCTTCCTGCCGGAATTGTTCACCCGTCACGAAAACCCGGTTCAGAATATCGGGATGGGGCTGTTGTCGTTAGTATGGATAGTGCTTCCTTTGTCGGTGTTGTTTTTTGTATGGAGTGTGCAATGTCCCGCGCAGGTGCTCGGATTCTTCATCCTGATTTGGATGGCCGACACTGCCGCATACGTCTTCGGCTCGCTGTTCGGCAAGCATAAGCTGGCACCGGAAATCTCTCCTGGCAAGACGTGGGAAGGCTTTTTGGGCAGCTGCGTGGTCACGGTCGGACTGGCGGTCGGGCTTTCCTACATCCCGTTCTTCCAGTCGGCGGGCCTCAAGGTGTGGCATTGGATTGTCGTGGCTTTGCTGACAGAAGTTTTCGGCTTGTTGGGCGATCTCCTAGAGTCGATGTTCAAGCGCAAGGCCGGCGTGAAGGACAGCGGCAACATCATCCCGGGTCACGGCGGCGTCCTCGACCGGGTGGATTCGATATTGTTCGCGACGCTGCCGGTGTGGTTGTTTTGTTTGATGTGTGATTTGTGACTTGTGACGTGTGATGTGTGACTTGTGATTTGTGACTTGTGACTTGTGAATGGGCCGTTGATGTTTGTGTTGGCGGCCTTTGCTTGTTCAGGTGGTTTTCTTTGTCATTTGTTCATAACTTGTTGATAAAATGTGGCCGTCGCGGGTGTTGAATCAGCGGCGGGGGTTGTTGTATTTGTTATTTTTGCAGCGTTATTTATCGAAATGGCGGGTGGGGGTTTGTACGAAAAAATTAAGAATATGAAGAAAATATCTACTTTATCATTGTCTGTGTTATTAGTCTTTTTGACCGCGGCGTGGCATTCACTGTCGGCTCAGACGGTTTTGTTTCATGAGGGGTTTGAAGGGGGTGTGTTGCCTGCGGGGTGGACAGAGGAACATTCTGGTGACTATCAAGGGTGGATATGTGAGATTATTGATCAAGACTCGATAATCTCAAATGGTGTGATGACAGATGAAAATATTTATTGGTTATATTCTTCATACACTCCAGATAATTGGCTGATATCACCTTCCATTAGCTTGCCTGCGAGTTCGAAGCTTTCTTTTCGGGTGCGAGGTGGTGTTACCAATTCGGAAAATATCAGCGTATATGTTGCCACATCCCATTTGGTGGAGGATATGTTAAATGGAACACCCGTATGGACAGGTAAAGCGTACTTTAACACTTGGAGTGAGGTAACCATAAACTTGAGTCCTTATGCGGGCGAAACGGTTTATATTGGATTTCGCCACCACAATATCGTGTCTAAATATAATTTCCAATTGTATTTGGATGATGTGGAGGTCGTTCAAATCAATGACACTTTGCTAACGGTAAGCATCGATTCTTGCGATTTCGGTGTTGTTGGTGTTGGTCATAGCAGTGTACCTAAAAAAGTTTCCTACTCTGCATACAACATTTCCGAAAGTATCGCGGTGCAAACGGTTTCCCCATTTGAGGTTTCATTAGACAAAACATATTTCACACATGAAATTTCTTTAGATGGAGCTGAAGGTTGTTTCTATATTAGATATTTACCTGTTGACACAGGATTTGCACCAGCTTTCGTGACTGTTTCGGCTTCTGATGTGGATGATATATTAATACATGTGAATGGAGAAGGAACACCTTGTGAAGAAGTGATTTCCCAATTGCCCTATTCCGTAGATTTTAACACGGATCCTCCGCTTTGCTGGGATTTAATAGCAGCGAATGATGTGACGTGGCATTCTAACTACATTTTAAACGGTTGCGGTTGGGCTTCATGTTTGGGCAGCAATGACGATAAAATTGAACAATACGAAACGCCTGTCTTTGATTTCAGTCAACACCAAAACATGGTTATGACTTTTGATTTCCAATCAAATGATTATTATGTTAACAACAATTATGTTGATTTTAAGATTTATGCAAGTACAGACGGTGGAATTACGTATGACCAGACACCTATTTGGAAATTGAGCGATTATGGATCGTTCGACTCGTGGACAACATCTTCAGCCACTGTCAATTTGAGAAAATTGGAAGGACAGTCTAATGTTAGATTTAAATTCTCTTATGAAGGGAAAGTTTGTCAGGTTTTATTTGGAAATCTCCGAATTAAAGAAATATTTTTGTCGCCAGAACGTATAGTATATGTGAAAAAAGATGCTGTTGGCAACCAAGATGGATCGTCTTGGGGAAACGCCATGGTTGATTTACAGGAGGCTATCTCGTATGTTTCCGTTTTGGATTCAGTGACGATATGGGTTGCAGCGGGTGCTTATTACGGAGACACCACAAGCTCAACAGCGTTTAAGATTGAAACTGGAATAAACGTTTTCGGAGGTTTTGCGGGTGATGAACCGATAGGTTATGATTTGTCGTTGCGTGACTTCGAGAATAATACTACGATATTGGATGGTCAACAAAGCAGACAGGTACTATCCATTTCTGCTTCGTCAACCACTTTTGACGGCTTTACAGTCCAAAATGGATATAGTTCACGAGGCGGTGGTGTTAGCTTAGGTAAAGGTGTAACAATAAGCAATTGCAACATTAATAATAATAGCGCTTCCTATAGGGGTGGTGGACTGTTCTGCGATAGGGCTCATGTTTTGAATTGCAAGATTGTTAATAACAACAGCTCATCCTATGGCGGTGGGTGTTGGGTTAATAGAACTGACCTCAGAAACTGTATTATTACGCACAATACTGCATATACAGGAGGCGGATTATATAGCGGTGAATTATACAGTGATGTGAAAAACGAAACGACGGTCTGCAATTGTCTTATATCAAACAACTCAACCGCAAATAATGGAGGAGGTCTGTATTGCTATGGCTTGATTAGTATACAAAATTCCACAATTGCGAGAAATAGCTCCTCTTCTCAAGGAGCCGGTATATACAATTCAAGCGATGGCTCTTCTTATCGAGTGATGATGACAAATAGTATTGTGTGGGGAAATATAAGGGAAGATTCATTGGACAATATATACGGTACTGTTTATGGCTTTTGTTGTGCTATGGATGAAGAAAGAGATGATTACCACCATGTCGTAATCAATAATTTGGACAATTCTTTTTCTTGTTTCGTCAATCCATCGAACACAGCAGGTGCCGACGATGCAACACCAAACACGGATTGGCATCTGACAGAGTGGTCTCCTTGCATTAATAGAGGAAATAATGCATTTGTAGACAACACTATCGATCTTGATGGTATGCCAAGAATTCAATTGGACACTGTTGATCTTGGCTGCTACGAAACAGGTTGGACTAATCATGAGCCGAATCCTTTCAAGGGTATTGTTTATGTTACCTCAACTGGAGGAGGAACAAATACTGGGGAAAGTTGGGAGAATGCCATGTCATCAATTCAGGAAGCCGTGATGTTGGCCAAATCCCGTGCTGGAATTGTTTGGGTAGCGGCAGGAACGTATTATGGAGATACAACTTCGACAAATGCCTTTACTATGGCTGATGGTGTGAATGTCTATGGCGGTTTTTCTGGGAATGAATCCGCAGACTTCGATTTGTCACAGCGTGATTTCGAAGCACATGAGAGTATTTTGGATGGACAGAATGCAAGACGGGTACTTTACCAGCCTTATCATTTCAATGTGGAGACCGAATGGAATGGCTTTACGATTCGAAATGGATATGCATACGAAAATGGTGCGGGTGCTTTCTTGAAGCAGAGAGGTCTCTTGAGTCAATGCAATGTGCAAAACAATGTTTCCTCTAGTTACAATGGAGGAGGGGTGTATGCAGAATTGGCCAAGGTGACGGGTTGTCTGATAAAGAACAATGCCGCTAATTATGGCAGCGGGGGAGGTCTGTTTGCTGACGGAGCAAACGTATCCGATTGTCGGATTGTGAATAATACTGCGAACAATGGTGCTGGAGGTGGCCTGTATGCCACAGATAATGCCTTGATTTTTGATTGTCTGATTTTGAACAACTCATCTAGGGAAATAGGTGGCGTGTTTGCCGCCGGTGGTACTAGAATTGTCAATTGCAATATTACGAATAATGTTTCCACTGGCTATCAATATGTTTCTGGTATGGGGTATGTCTATAGCGGGGGAGTGAAAGCAACCAATACCACTGTGTTTAATTGCTTGATTTCCAATAATAACGGAGTCGGCTTGTTCCTGTCGAATTCCAATGTGACAAACTCAACTATTGTAAGGAATGCAACAGGAGTGGCAAGCCCAGACGATGGCATTGTCAAGAACAGTATAATTTGGGGTAATGGAACGAACCTGATTGGAAAGGTTTCCTGTTCGTACTCAGCCATAGAGGGAGGGAGTGCTGGAGAAAACAATATTGTCATGAACAACTGGGTCCAACCGCTATTCGTTAACCCCGCACAATCCATTGGAGCATCCGATACTGCTGAGAATGCGGACTGGCATCTGCTATATGGTTCTCCATGCATCAACCATGGAAGTAATGCTTTCGTGACCGAAGATCTTGATTTGGATGGTGTAGAACGAGTCCGGCGTGACACCGTTGATTTGGGTTGTTATGAGTCGGACTGTTACAGTGTGCCCTTGCCCGAATATGAGAATATCGTATATGTGACGCCTGCAGGTTCGGGGGATTACTCTGGCAATAGTTGGGCGAATGCGATTCCTTCCATAAATGAAGCGACGATATTGGCGAAGACGTACGGATGTGAGGTATGGGTTGCCGCTGGCACTTACTACGGCGACACGACGGCACAATATGCTTTTACGATGCGTGATGGCGTGAATGTCTATGGCGGGTTTGCAGGAAATGAGCCTGTAGGCTATGACCTTTCTTTGCGCAACTTTGAAACGAATAAAACGATTCTTGACGGCCAAAATTTCCGGGGTGTGCTATATTCTAACTCTTGTTCTAATCGCACAGTGTGGGATGGATTCAGTATTGAGAATGGTAGTAACTATTACAACGCTATATCATTGTATGAAAATACGGAGTTAAGTAGATGCCGTGTGTCGAATAATGGTGGTGGTCAACAATTCTCGAATTCGATTGTTTCAAAATGTGTTTTTTCAAACAACAGCAATTATTGCTTATCCCTCTATGATGCACAATTGCTGAATTGCCTGATATCGAATAACACGACATCAGGCTATATGATTAGGGGATATGGTCAAATAGTTAATTCTACTATTGTACGGAATACATCAAACTATAAATCATTGGCTGCACCCAATAATAAGTCTCTGTCTTTTATGAACTGTATCGTTTGGGGGAACCAATACGGCAACTGGTATAGCTCTTTTAATGAAGACAGCTTACATTATTCTCATAGCGTACTGGAAAACATGTTCATTGATACGGATACAAACATATTTAATTCACGTTCAGAAGATTTGATTGGCTTCGTCAATCCGTCATTGCAAGCGGGTGTTGGTGATTCAACCGACAATGTGGACTGGCATCTGCAATCGGGTTCCGTTTGTGTAAACAGAGGGGATAACTCATTTGTGTCAGACATGTCAAAAGATATCGAAGGTCACCCACGCATCAAACACGATACAGTAGATTTGGGGTGTTACGAATCAGACCTGTATAGTTCCGAATTTCCGGAATATGGCAATATTGTCTATGTGACGGAAGAAGGTTCGGGAAACAAATGCGGCAATTGTTGGGCGAATGCAACTTCCTCCATCGCAGATGCTCAAGAAATTGCCTCGCTGTTGAATGCTGATGTTTGGGTCGCGGAGGGTGTCTACTATGGAGATACATCCGCGGAAAATGCTTTCACAATGGTGGAAGGAGTAAATGTCTATGGAGGTTTTGCGGGCAATGAAAGTGTAGATTATGACTTGTCACAAAGAAATTTCGAAATTCATGAGACAATATTGGATGGCGATTCTTCAAGGAGGGTGCTGAATCAGGTAATTCTGAATTATGCAGAAACGAATGTGGAAACAAGATGGGATGGTTTTACGATTCGGAATGGTTCGGCATCCTATGGAGGCGGGGCGAATCTGGAACGAAATTCAGTGTTGTCCCATTGTAAAGTGATAAACAATCAGGCAGCTGAAGAGGGAGGTGGAATATATTGTTCCCAATCGATAGTTTCGGAGTGTACTATATCGGGAAATGCTTCAACAGGTGTATGGGCTGGAGGAGGTGGTATTTATGCTGATGGTTCACTAATCCATAATTGCGTAATATCTGACAACTACTCCTACAGGTATGGAGGAGGGGCTAGAATTGACACCTCCATGGTGATGGATTGTACGATACGGAGCAATACAGCAGAAAGAGGTGGTGGTGGTGTAGCTGCTTATTATGGCTCTGAGGTCAGGAATTGTGCTATTTTGGAAAACAACACAACGAGTTCGGGAAACAGCAATTATGGTGGTGGTGGTGTGTTTTCTATGGATTCATATATAATTGACTGTGAGGTGCGAAATAACAATTCTGCCTATGATGGAGGTGGTATCTACTCTATTAATTCACAAATTGATTTTTGTACTATTTGGGGCAATAATGCAGCAATTAATGGCGGCGGAGTCGATGCTTCCTCTTCAGATGTGTCTCGTTGCACAATCAGCCGCAACACTTCAAAGAATGGTGGTGGTGTCTATATGGGGGAAACCTCAAACGTTACCAATTGCTTGATATCTAATAACGAGGTTAACCACAATCCCTATTCTTATGGAATTAATGGGCATGGAAGTGGTGTGTATGGGAACAATGGCTGTTCCATCAGTAGCTCGACTATCGTCAATAACCTGTCTGACTACTACGGCGCAGGAGTGAATGGTGGCGTGTCATTGTTAAATTGCATTGTTTGGGGTAATAAAAACAATAACACTACAGGATCAAATCTCAATGGCGTGTCTTCGGTACGGTATTGTGCTATCGAAAATGGTTATACGGGAACAGGTAATATCGTTTTGAATGAAGTCAATCCGCCAATGTTCCTCAACCCATCTATCGTTTCTGGTGCGTCTGACAGTACAGAGTTTGAGGATTGGCGTTTGCACGTAGGATCCCCATGTATCAATGTCGGAAATAACATGGATGTGACAGAAAGCCTTGACTTGGATGGCTCAGCACGTATCAAATGCGACACGGTGGATTTGGGATGCTATGAATCGAACTACAACAGCGGGGTGATTTCGGAATACGATAGTATCGTATATGTTACTGTTTCAGGGGCAGGAGACCGTTCTGGAAACAGTTGGGAAAACGCAAAATCATCGATTAACGAGGCTCAGGCATTAGCGCAAGTGTTTAATGCTGTTGTGTGGGTCGCTGCTGGAACTTATTATGGCGACACAACAGCGATGAATGCTTTTACTATGCGTGATGGGGTGAGCGTCTATGGCGGATTTGCTGGAAACGAACCTGCAAACTTTGACCTGTCATCACGAGATTTCGTGGCTAATGCCACAATTTTGGATGGAAAAAATGTCAGACGGGTTTTGTACCAACAAAATGCTTCCGCAAAAAAAACTATTTGGGATGGTTTTACAATACAAAACGGTTACGTTGTGAATGGCAGTGGTGGAGGGGTCTTCCTAAGAGGTAATGTCGCTTTAGAACATTGTATAGTCACAAAGAATTATTCAAACTTCTCGGGAGGTGGTGTTATGGCTAATGGAGGCTCTCATTTCACTATTAGTAACTGTTTGATTTCCTGTAATACGGCAAGATATACTGGCGGTGTCGTTATTGATGATGGTGTTGTCGAAAATTCCACTATTGTCAGAAATATGTCAACCTATAGCAGTGCTGGGGTTAAAGCAGGAAACACCTATTCGTCTCCGATTCTTACAAATTCCATCGTCTGGGGCAATCAATCCTCCGATGGCTCTCCAAGTAATCTTTCCGGCACTTTTACCTGCACCCATTCCGCCCTCGAAGGCGGTTGCGAGGGCGACAGCATCATCACGCTGAGTGCCGAAAATCCGCCGTTGTTCGTCAATCCTTCATTAACCGCTGGCGCGGAAGACTCCACCGCCAACGTGGACTGGCACTTGCTGCAAGGTTCTCCTTGCATCAACCGTGGCGACAACGCTGCTGTAACGAATGGCCTCGATTTAGATGGCACAGTGCGAATCAAACGTGACACGGTGGATATGGGGTGCTACGAGTCGGACTACCTTAATAGTATTGTTATAGATACGGTACTGTGTCATATAGTGTTGGAGATCGGAAGACAAAATCCTGATTGGAATGCGGATTATACCACCCCGTGGATTGAGGTTTATCAAGGGGATGACGAGTACCCAAGTTATGCGTATTATTACATGACAGGAACTGCTGGTACGAACACGGAGATTATTCCTGTTATTTCAGGAGTGCCGTTGCGTCTCGTATGGCATGAGGTAGATACGATTTACAGGAACAGTTGGTGTACTGTTTATTCGCCTTCGGGGGAAGTTGTTTTTGAAAAACAACGTTTCCAATATTTGGAGAACGGAACGGTGTTGAATTATACGTCCCATTGCGATAATGTGGATGCTGGAGGCCATGTTTACGTTACAACAACGGGAACGGGTTCAGGCAGCTCCTGGAATGATGCCCTCTCCTCCATTAAAACGGCAAACATTATAGCTTTGAACTCGGGTGCCGATGTGTGGGTTGCAGCAGGCACATACTATGGAGATACGAGACCTACCTCTGAAAATGCTTTCATGATGATGGAAGACGTGAACGTCTATGGTGGCTTTGCTGGCAATGAACCCGCTGATTTCGATCTTTCTCAACGCAACATTGGAGCAAACAAGACCGTTTTGGACGGGCAGGGGGTGAGACAGGTCTTGAACTCGCGCAATTTTACAAAAACTACGCTATGGGACGGCTTTACAATCCAGCATGGACGAAGTTATTCCGGATCTGGAGTCGCATTGTTTTCAAATGCACAAATCAATCATTGTGCGGTACTTAACAATTATAGTACAGGAGGCGGCGGTGGTGTTTATGCGGATCACGGCTTTGTCTCAAACTGTCTGATAGCGAATAATACGGCAAGTTGGGGCAGTGGTTTGGTAGCGTGGTATTCGCCTGTCATCAATGCTACAATTGTACATAATAGTGGTGCTAGCGGTGTTTCCTGTGATAATGCCACATTGGGCAACACTATCGTCTGGGGCAATCAATCCTCCGATGGCTCTCCAAGTAATCTTTCCGGCACTTTCACCTGCACCCATTCCGCCGTCGAAGGCGGTTGCGAGGGCGACAGCATCGTTACGCTGAGTGTCGAGAACCCGCCGCTGTTTGTCAATCCTTCTTTGACTGCTGGCGCGGGCGATTCCACTACGAATGTCGATTGGCATCTCCAGCAAGGTTCCCCGTGTATTAACCGAGGCCTCAACTCCACCGTAACTGACAGCCTCGACTTGGATGGCACGGCGCGGATAAAGCGCGACACGGTAGATTTGGGGTGTTACGAGTCGGATTATTACAGTGTACCGATGGTGGAGTATGACAGCATAATCTATGTGACGGTCACGGGCGCGGGCACGCATTCGGGCAACAGTTGGGAGAATGCGGTTTCTTCGATAGGGGAGGCGCAAGGGATTGCCCTAATCCACAACGCGGTGGTTTGGGTGGCAGCAGGTACGTATTACGGTGACACGACAGTTACATCCGAAAATGCCTTCACGATGCGTGACGGAGTGAGTGTCTATGGTGGTTTTGTGGGGAACGAGCCTGCAGACTATGATTTGTCGTTGCGGGATTTTGAGGCAAATGCCACGATATTGGATGGTCAGAATGCGAGACGGGTATTGTACCAGCCGTTTGAGTTCAATGGCCGGACAGTATGGGATGGATTTACGATACTGAATGGTTATACTTCTGGTAATGGAGGAGGGACGTATTTGCAACGCAATGGTGCATTGAACCAATGTGTTGCCGTAAACAATGAGACAACAAATTACTACAGTAATGGTGGTGGTATTTATGCAAATAATGCAAATATCACCAATTGCATGATTGCCAATAACGCATCCTTGTGTGGCGGAGGTGTCTATGCAAATTCTTCCGTTGTCTCCAATTGTACCATTTTCGGCAATATCGCTTCAAGAACAACCCCTTATGCTTCTTCTTTCGGAGGAGGCGGTGTGAGTGCGAACTCCTCTACGATTTCGAATTGTCTGATATCCGGCAACTATTCGGCATATTTCGGCGGCGGAGTGTTTCTTTCTCCTTCTTCTTCGGTCATCAATTGTCAAATCAGTAATAACACTGGCGCAATATATGGTGGTGGTGTTTATTCGGAGGGGGGTACGACAATAAGGGGTTGTCTTATATCAAATAATACTTCAGGAAGTATAGGTGGCGGTATTTGTAATTGGGGGGCTGGAACGGTTGTGAACACAACAATAGTGCACAATCAATCATCAGAAGATGGAGCAGGTGTGAATGGCGGTACGCTGACAAACTGTATCGTCTGGGGTAACGAGAGAAATGACGAGTCTAATAATCTTGGTGGCAACTACTTCTGCTCTTTTTCCGCTGTGGAAAATGGCTGTGAGGGCGACAACATTATTGTTTTGAATGACGTTAATCCGCCGCACTTCGTCAACCCCTCCCTCACTGTCGGGGCTGACGATACCACCGCCAAAGTGGATTGGCATTTGCAAGACGGTTCACCCTGTGTCAATAGGGGAGACGATTCTGTTGTGACAGACAGCCTTGACCTGGACGGCACAGCGCGAATCAAGCGCGACACGGTGGATTTGGGATGCTATGAGTCTGACTACTATTCTTATGTCCATGATGAGTATGTATTTGTTGTGGTCAATAGTAATAGTATTGCTTTTGGCTCAGTTTATGGGATGGGGGCATATCTACTTGGAGACACTGCTACAATCCAAGCTGTCCCCAACCAAAATTACCATTTCCTTCGTTGGAGCGATAATGATACGACAAATCCTCGAATGGTGGTTGCGGAAAGGGATACGACATTTGAAGCTATTTTCGAACTTTACTTGCCTGAATTGCACGTCACTTCCATCTCTTGTTCTGATCTTAAGGGAGGACAACAAGCTACCATAAGCTGGACGGTGCAAAATGACGGTACAGCGCCTACCCCCAATGGGGAAGTTTGGTATGACCTGGTATGGCTTTCGGTTGAAAGTCGCCTGGCTGCAGGAGATAACAATCCCATTCTTTTGGGAACATTTCCTAATATTTCAACTCTTGATACAGGTGAATATTACATCCAAACCCAAACAATTGATATCCCGTTATCCGTAGCAGGGACCTATTATTTGTTCGTTGTGACAGATGCATACGATGCATACCAAATATTTTGGAATGATGGAAATGTACCGATACCGTATAATCCTCCACCATATATAGAAGCATATACAGCACACGGACCGGGTAGCAGAATTTTGGAGATGTCAGAACACTCTCATGGAAACAATAGTTGGCATGACAATTTCTTCTATGAACTGGTGAATGTAGCGGTGCCTGCTGTACCGGATTTGAGTGTGTCGTTTGTTTTCCCCTCCTTACAATCCTCACTTTCTGTTTCTGAAGTACATAACTACATTCTGGCTTCCCAGATCTCTCCAATTAGTGTGAATATATTCTCCGGAGCAGAATTAAACCTTTATTATGAAGTGTTGAACGAGGGCGATTATGATACTCGAGTCTCTAACTGGAGTGATGTGATTCTGATATCCAATCATCCTGTATTGGACGAAACCGCCCGCGTGCTGGATGTTATATCTCACAATGGTCTGCTGCTGCCGGATTCTTCCTATCAAGTGGCTACCACGGTCCAAATACCATTGGATATTTATGACACGGCGTATTTCCATGTTTATACGGATTACTATGCTCAAGTATACGAACATGTGCAAACAGACAACAATTCCAACCACTCGTCTCCCGTTAATGTAATCCTTACTCCTCCGGCGGACCTTGCCCCTGGAAATGTTGCGGCAAACCAGACTGTCAGCACTGGGGCGACATTCAGCTTTTCCTACGAAGTTCGCAACCAAGGAGCGGGTGCGCCCAACCATACGGTTTGGCTCGACCGCTGCTATCTCAGCACTAACCCGAATTCCATAGAGAATGCTCAGCAAATATCTGAAGATTGGCATTATAATGGACTGGCCGTAGGTGAATCCTATTCGGTCTCGCATATCCTAACCTTGCCGTCCAATATAGCGCAAGGAACCTATTATCTTTTTGCTCAGGTAGATGCCCAAAACGAGGTGTTTGAATATACATACGAAGAGAACAATTTAATCCGTTTTGTTCAACCGATCACCGTCGTTCAGCCCGATTTGCAGATTCTCTCTCTGAATGTAGCCGACACATTGCATGCAGGTGCGGAAACAGGTGTCTCTTTCCTGTTGGCCAATACGGGAGATGGGGCTGTTGTCAACTGCAATGTGAAAGACGGCTTCTACTTGTCACAATCGCCAGATGGATCCAATGCCACTCAACTACCTCAATTCACCTCCGATACATGGCTCAATGCTCACGATAGCACGCTGAAGTATCAGAATGTGATGCTGCCTTCTGATTTGCAGGACGGAACATATTATCTGTTTGTCCGTACCAATATTGACAATGCATTGAATGAGGCCAATGTTGGTAACAACCGCTCTCCAATTCGCCAAGTGTATGTGAACCACCAGCTGCTGCCAGATCTGGTCATCACTTCGGTGACAGTTCCCGACACCCTCTCGGCCGGATCGGCTGCTACTTTTTCCGCTACGATTTTCAACCAAGGCGAGCAGACGGCCTCCTTGAACAACTTGAGTTTCCAACTTTCGTCTGCTGCCACACCGCATGACATCAAAAGCACCACAGAGAGCGTTTCTGCTGGAACCCCATCGTTAGCAGTAGGGGATTCCACCTCCGTCATGATGACTATCAGGATTTCACCCGCCGTAAACAATCCGGCTTCTTTTACACTGACAGTGAATCCGAACCATACGATCACGGAATCCACTTACAGTAATAATGTCTATGCGTTTAATCATGATGTGCAACCCTATCCTTTTGACTTGGCAGTGGCAGACCTTTCCTCGCCGAATCATACCCTATCGGGAGAAAACATTTCCGTGACGTGGACCGTGGACAATCAAGGGACTGTACCAGTCCTTTCTTTGCCATTGTATATGCAAGTGCATCTGCATGTTTTGAGTTCTCATGGCAGTACTTTGAGCCACCCGTGGTTTGATCGCATCTATCTCTCCTCGGATAGCGTTTTTGATAATATGGATGTGAAAATCGGCACCTATACCCGAAACCAGACATTGCTCGCCGGCGACAGTTATACCGCGAGTGTGATTTGCCAGATTCCCGTGGCTGCCGATGGAAAGTATTACGTCCTGGTGGTCAGCGATGCCGACACTGCCACTTTCGACTATAATCGGGCAAACAATGTGCAGGGAAAACAGATCTCCGTTGTCCAGAGCGCGTTGCCGGATTTGCGGATGGATAGCGTAGCTGTTCCCAGTTTTCTGACTATGGGCGAAACCTATCAAATTCTCTATACCGTATCCAATAGTGGTGAACATGTCACCCACGGCAACCAATGGACGGATGCGTTTTACCTCAATAATACTCCGTCGTTGCAAAACGCCCAGCAGTTAGGTTCCAAAATTCATAACGGACATTTGAATGCCAATTCCTCTTACACGGGTTTGATTAATGTGGCAATTCCGAATACATGGGAAGGAAACTGCTATCTGATCGGTTATACGGATGCCACTGGCCAAATCTACGAAACGGATGACAACGACAACAATTTGTTCGTTCTGCCGGTGTCAGTTGTACGTCCGTTGCCGTGCGATCTGACGGTGCTGTCGCCCGATTTCCCGCAAAACGCGAATGTGGGCGAAGATGTCCAAATCTCATGGGTTTTACGGAATGTCGGACAGAATACAGCGCAAGGCCAAATCAAGGAGGCCGTCTATCTCTCCGTCGATAGCATCTGGAGTAGCGATGACATCATGTTAGGAGCTGCAACGTATCCCGTTAACCTCGCTGCCGATGGACAGGAACAGCGAAGTGAAACATTCCCGTTGCAGGGGGTCCCCGCTGGCAACTACTATGTGGCGGTGCGTACAAATATTCTCAATGCCTTGAATGAAAACTCTTACACGAACAACAAGGTCGTTTCATTGACAAAAATGAGAGTGGATTATCCGTCCTTGTACATTGACCAAGAGGAGCATCGTCTGTTGAACTCAGGGCAATCTGTCTATTATAAATTAGAGGTGGGACCGGAATACGAACACCAGACATTGTCTTGCAAGCTGACGGCTCCCACGCCCAATGTGTCAAACGGATTGTACATTGCCTATTCTTCGGCACCATCCGCCTCGAATTTCGATTGGAGCGCGACCGTCCCATATAATCAGGAACAGGAAATTCTTATTCCTTCGTTGAAACAGGGTACTTATTATATCATGGTAACAGGGCAGACGATTGATAATTCGTCACAGAATGTCACGATACTCGCCTCCATCATCAATTTTGAAATTATCAGTGTCGATGCCAATTCAGGTGTGAATACGGGTTCGGTGACTACCCAGATCGTCGGGGCCAAGTTCGATACCATTATGGACTTCCGCTTGGCAAACAGCAACGGGTATCTTCCAGCCGAGAAGGTCTTTTTCCACAATTCCACAGAGAGTTATGTCACATTCAATCTGCGAGACCAAGCGACGGGCGTATATGACGTGGTGGCCGAGCTGCCGGGCGGTATTATTACCGTCAAGGGACAAGCGTTTGTGGTGGAACAGGGGCTTCCTGCAGAATTGCTCTCCAATATCATTGCTCCAGCCTCCGTGCGTAACGGCAACACCTTCACCGTGACGATTGAGTACGGCAATAACGGCTCTACCGACCTGAACATTTCGGGATTCCTGCTCGTGAGCACCAATGGTTTCCCAATCGCCTTTGAAAGTGATAGCTTGGTCAACAACGCCACCGAGCTGACCTTTGAAACGGCCGAACCTAACGGCAATCCCGATGTGATACGCCCAGGCCATTTCGCCACGAAGACCATTTTCGTGAAGGCGAACCATGTGGGAAACATTGAATTGAAGTTGTACCCGATCAGAAGACAATATTAATTATGATGACAATGAAACGATATACAATGAATAAAAGAAACATATTGGTTTGGGCATTGCTTATAGGTGGTGTTATCGCAGCTTCGGCGCAAACCATCATCCGCCCCAAAATATCGTGCCCCAACGGCATCTATGTGAACAGCTACAATGGAGACCTGTTTTACCAACGAGTTGATTTGCAGATTCCCAACCGGGGACTGGATTTGGAAGCGGTGTTCTATTACAACAGCTCCTCCAACCGCATCAACTACGGTTATGGCAACGGTTGGAGTTTGGGTGTGGAGATGCGCTATATACCGGATTCGGCGGGTATCATCGTCGAATTAGGTAGCGGACGGCAGGATTTGTACACCCGATACGGCACCGAATTGCGTCCTCCCTTGGGTGTGTTCAGCACGTTGACTGTTGTGGGCGAGGGTTACGAGTTGCGGACCAAGGATGGCACTCACTATCTCTTCGCTGACACCGTGTCCAAACGCATCACCCGTATGGAGGATCGCAACAACAATGCGCTCAACCTGAATTACACAGACGGACATTTGGTTTCCATTTCCGATGACCACGGTCGTGCGTTGCAGTTCGAGTGGACCGATTCGCTGATGACCAAGATGACCACCTCCTTCGATAATCGCACATGGAGTTACCAGTATGATGAAAATGGCAACTTGGCGCACGTGACCGACCCGATGCAGCGCACGGTGCATTACGGCTACAATGGCGACAACCGGTTGAGTGTGCTCACCGATGCGGCGGGCTACAGCACCTACGTGACCTACAACGGCGACGGCATGGCGCACCGCGTGAAGACGGACTTGAGCGACAAGTCCATCCGCTATGAACAAGCGATAAAACAGACCGTCTTCATTGACTATCTTACTGACGGCAACAACCAATTCTCCACTTACTATTGGGACGAAGAGGGCCGTGTGATTGAGAAGAAGGGCAACTGTTGCGGTTTCAGTAGCAAGCTGGAATACGACCCCGACAACAATGTGACCCGCCTTGAGGATGCCAACGGTCACGCCACCACCTACACCTACGACCACAACGGCAATATGCTGAGTTCTACAGATGCATTGGGACAAACACAGTATTATGTATATGAGCCTGTCTATAACAATCTTACCCGTTATACGGACAAAAAGGGAAGTGTTTATACGTTCACATACGATGACCGCGGCAATCTGACCGAGATGCGCACGCCGATGAATACGACCACCTCGTTTACATATAACAATTGGGGTCAGGTGCTGACCTCTACTGATGCCAACGGCAATACCACCACCTTCACCTACGATGAATACGGCAATCTTGTTACCACGACCGATGCCTTGGGAAACACCAACACCATGACCTACAATATTGCGGGCAATCTCACCTCCACCAAAGATCCCTATCAGGCGGAGACAAAGATGACCTACAACAATGCCGACGAGCTGATCCGGATGGTGGATCCGTTGGGCAATGCCATGCAG
>Ga0247611_10002114_pt1 | contig 33391 bp, 31 predicted proteins | sample 177DNAGHGhighgp2_FD_192422 | JGI IMG/M metagenome (GOLD analysis project Ga0247611, IMG submission 192422) | Sheep rumen microbial communities from Palmerston North, Manawatu-Wanganui, New Zealand - 1770 DNA GHGhigh gp2 | ecosystem: Host-associated > Mammals > Digestive system > Stomach > Rumen... | reverse complement strand
CTTATGTTTTCGAAAAGGTATGGCTCCATCGTCGCGATGAACTCAGGAAGCTTCTCTCTTATCAGCGAGCCGTATGCGGCGCCGGCTTCTGCCCTGCTGCCCTTCTCGTAATCCAATGTGACATCGTAATAACTCGGCATCACCTTTATCTCGCAGAGTCCGTCATCAGATGTGAACACGGTCAGCGGTTCTTCGACGTTTCCCGCATCAGTATATTCGCGCACCTGCTTTGTGTTGAATGAATCGACGGGAACCATGGGCTTATCCCCGTCCACCGCTATGGCAGTTGACGTACCGCATCCCGTAAGGAGCACGGATGATAAGAGCAATGCAGCTGATGTCTTTATAAAGCTTTTCATTATTCGTTTCTCACTTTCCAGATCTGGATCCTGTCCGTGATCTTTGTTATCAGGCATGTTACAAGAGCAAGCCCTGTCATTACGCAGACGGGTATGATGATAAAGTTGCTTACGGGCAGAACCTTGAGATCAAATCCTCCGCACTTCATGACGCTCTTAAAGAGGCTGCCGATTAGGAAATTTCCACCGGTCTGCATAAAGACGTAAGTGAGCGCCAGCGAGAATCCCGCAAGGATCATGAGCCTTAAGAAATGCCATGCGCGTATGACGCCCCTTCCGAATCCCATACTCTTCAGCAGGGCTATATCCGCAGTCTCCTCGTCAATGAAGATGTTCTCGTAAAGCGCAGTCAGAAGTGCCAGAACAACTGCGCAGATAAGCGATACGATGAGGATTATCAGATTGAACATCTGCTGGTATCCGACAAGGAAGTAAGCCATGATCTCGTTGTTATACAGGAATGTTATCTCGCCGTCGGGATAGAGCGACTGCATCCTTTCGATGATCTCATCGTGCTGATCTTCAGGAGCATCTATCTTGCAGCTGAAGAAATCGCCGTCCACTATGAGCGAACCTTCAAAATCGTCGCCCATATAAAGCCTGGGGTTGTTGTTTCCAAACCTGTCTACGAGCGCCGTTACTATAAACTCCTCGCTGACCTTATTAAACGTCGTGTGATCAGGTGCATACTTATCGTACTCAACGGTTATGGTGTCGCCTATCCTGATGTTTTTCTCAACGGCGTTGTAGTAACCTATCGCAACTTCATTTCTGAGCTTAGGGGCATTGCCCTGAAAGATCTGCATCTCCGATGTGGGAGCATCACTCCACGAGAGTTCGCATACCACCTCGCCGCCTTCGTATCTCATGATCGCGGTTCCTATATTCTTGACAGTTATCACCGCAGGAATGTCATTCGCTTTGAGATTCTCGTTGATGATGTCTATCGCACCCTGAAAGCTTCCAGAGCCGCTGTAAAGCTTCTCATAGTACGCATCATCGATCTCGAGCAGAAAATCAAGTCTCCCATGCTGGAAATATCTGTATGCATAATCCGTGGTCATGATCGTATCGTTGAGTCTTACCACGAACATAACGATGCAGATCCCCAGGATATACGCAAGGATCAGAAGGATATATCTCTTGAACCCTCTCAGGATGTCGCTGACCGCCATGAACAGCGGTACGGGAAGATGCTTCTTTTTGTTGAGCGACAATCCGGGAAGAGCAGAGAATCTTTCGCCCCTGTTCTCGCCGTGTATCGCATCGATGACGCTGATCTTGTTCATCCTTCTGAGAGCGAAGAAACTGAACAGTATGATGAGAACGATAGTTGCAAGACTTGCAGCCAATCCGATCACGATCATCATCTTCACGTCCGGATACATGATATGCATGACGAACCTGTTGAAGAGAAGTTTGCTCAAAAAGAATCCCAGCGGAAGTCCGATCACACCGCCTGCCGCGGCAAAGAAAAGATACTTCACTATGAAGAGCGTCTTATATGAAAGAGACCATACGCCGATCGCCTTCATCATGCCGATCTCGCGTTCCTCCCTCTTTATGGCGGACTTGAGACTGAAGTCTATCGTTATCATCGTCATTGCCATGACGGCAACTGCCACGACCAGCATGCATGTCGTAACTATGATCGCGAAAAGACCGTCATTATTGATGAAGATTACTCGCGATGCGTAACCTTCCGCATGATAATCCTCATATTTGAGTATCAGATCGGTACATGAATCTCTTAATGTGGTGACATAGTCCGCAAGCCCCGGAATGACAGAAGCCGTAAACACCTCGGTCTTGACGGGACATTCCGAATAGAACTTTTCCTTGTCACGGTCTGACAGATACATCCTGTCCACCTGAGTGGATGCAGGGTTCTTATAGATCACAGATATCACAAACTCATACGTGTTTCCCAACTGGGATGTGATCCTGATCTTTTCTCCAACTTTGAGATTAAACCTGTTTGCGAGGACCTGCGATACGGCGACGCATCCGTTCTGAACTTCGAAATAGTTATTGTCAAAATCTATCGGAATGTCATATTTATCAGGCATGCCGGTTATTATCATCTTTGAGGAATAATGAACATTATCCGCTATGTCATTGCCGATGAGTTCGATGTTCGCAAAGTTCAGCACAACTGCCTCGCTATATATGCAGTCTGTTATTATCGGTTTGCTCAGAATGTCATTCCTGACCCTCTCGATGTGTCCTTCACGGTCGGAAACACTTCTGTCGACCAGAAGCCAGACGTCGGATGATTTGCACTTCGCATAAGTATTCTTTTCGCCGCCGAAAAGCGCATAGATCAATGTCGATCCGACGACCATGAAAGTAACGGCCGCTATCATGAATATAAAGGTTACGATATTAAGACCCGGCTTGTCCTTAATATCTCTTTTCAACATCCGGAAATACATATTACCAGCCCATCTCTCCCAACCAGTTTCTTACCTTGCGTTCCCTCTCATGGAGATCATCGTCGCCTTTCTTTCCAAGGATCAGTTCTCCCTGGATATTGCCGTCCACCAGATATATGATCCTGTCCGATACCGACGCGACTCTCTCGCTGTGAGTAACCATGAGCACCGTCGTCCCCATTCTGTTCGCGTCTAGAAGCCTCTCCATGACTTCGTTTGAAGCCTTGGAATTGAGAGCTCCCGTTGGCTCGTCAGCAAATATGACCTTAGGGTGATTTATCAGCGCCCTGCAAAGACATGCTCTCTGCAGCTGTCCGCCGGACACTTCCGTTATCTCACGGTCAGCCTCATCTATGATGCCAAGTTTTCTCATCAGTTCTTCGGCATCCTTCCTTACCTCTTCCCTGGGCTTTATCTTCGCCTGAAAACCGGGAAGGATGATGTTGTCGATGATGCTCAGTTTCTTCATCATGTACATCTGCTGGAAAACAAAACCCATCTTGAGGAGCCTTAAGCTGATGAGCTCCTTGTCCTTCAGGGCAGTCAGCTCCTGACCGTCGAAGAACACGCTTCCCGCGGTGACATTATCCATTCCGCTGACCGTGTAAAGGAGCGTCGACTTACCCGAACCCGAAGGTCCCATGACAGCGACGAACTCGCCTTCCTCAACCTTGAAATTCACGTTTTGAAGTACGTTATTGCTTTGTTTATTTACTATATAAGTCTTACAAAGATCCCTTGTTTCAATAACAGCGCTCATGCCGATACCTCCATTTATCATCTTCGAGCTCTATTCTGAAACTGAACTATTAAAAAATCCTTAAAGCGTCGAAAAAAATCCGGAGGCTGTAAAAGCTGATGTCCGGCATGATCGTGAAATGGTAATGAAAACAGGGTTTACAGCGGAAGGAAAACTTCGAATTCCGTTTCTTCCGTCTCTTCGAGATAGCGCACTTCGATGTCGCCGCCGAGCTTGCGCGCAATAAAGGATGCCTCATATAAGCCGAGGCCGTTGCCCTCCACATCCGCGGCATTGGAACCGCGCCAGAAACTGTTGAACACATACGGCATCTCGCTGTCGGGGATGCGGCTTCCGGTGTCACGCACCGAGAAGACGTAGCCGTCTTCCGTCTTGTCAACGGTAATGGTGATGCCGCGGCCGTCACCATACTTGATCGCATTTTCCATGAGCTGCGTAAGGATCCTTGTAATGCCGCTCTTATCGGAATTAATCATGACCCGGCTCTTCGTCTCGATCTTATAGGGAATGCGGAGGACACTTAAGCGGTTATCGTATTCGCGCTTTATGAAATCCTCTATCTCCGTAAGATAGAATGCCTCGACCGAGGGCTCGAAAACGACGACGCCCTTTGATGCGCTGTCGAGAAGGTCTTTGACAAGACCCGTTATGTCGTCGGCATTTTTCGTTATCTTCTCGGCAACTTCGGCATCCTTTGCATCGGGAATGCCGTCTTCACGGTAAAGACCGCTCTTGATCGCTTCCGAATAGAGCTTGATGTTCGCGACCGGTGTCTTGATGCCGTGTGCGATCGTGGATACCAGTGTGAGCTGCTCTTTCTCGAGCTGACGGAGTTTTCTTGTGTCTCCGGACAGACGGTCACGCAGCATGTTCATGCCCCATATGTATCTGCCGAAATATCTGTTTTTCGACTCGGGAAGGGCATCGGCATTTTCGTTCCTGGCAATACGCTCCGGATAATCGGAAAGCCTGTTGAACGGCATTATCACTTTGCAGTCGATATAAACAAAGAAAAGAACGGATACGATAAAACATGCCGCGATCAGTATCTCGCAGATGACTATGGTCATTACGGCATGGTCATCTTTAAAAGAAAAAACCAGAAAACCTTTTATCTCCCCGTCTTCCGCAAGACTCCATACGAAATTACCGTTCAGAAGATTCGAATACGGACCGCTGACGTTTTCAGCCTTTATGAATCTGATGTCTGACGGCACGTTGTTCCTGCCATATTCGGCTTCCCAGTCATTTGAAGAGACGAGAGCATCAAGTTCCGCATCAACATCGGATAGTCCCTTGGATGAGAGATCACCTGCAACACGGTTCATCAGCGTATGCCTCTGCCCTTCAGTCCTGTTCTGCGACGAAGTGACAAACATAAAAGCCGCAATACCCAAAGCAAGGCATATTACCAGCAGCAGGATATACTTTCCGATATATTTGCGCATCAGTCCGAAGCCTCGCCGAACTTATAGCCGACACGCCATACCGTGTGTATGTATTTCGGCGCCTTCGGATCGTCCTCGATCTTTTCCCTCAGCCACCGTATGTAAACGGTAAGTGTTGAGATCTCTGAGATGCAGTCGGCACCCCATACGGCATTGAACAGCACTTCCTTGTGTATAACTTTGTCGGGATTCTTCAGGAAATATATGAGGATGTCGAGCTCCTTGCCGTTGACCTGTATGAGCTTATCGCCTTTGCGGACCGTCATGTCATCAAGATCTACCCTGATGTCTTTGTAGGAGAGTTCCTTGTGTTCTTCTTCAGCACCGTAGTTGCGGCGCAGGATGGCTTTTATCTTGGACGAAAGGACAGGGAAAGAAAACGGCTTTTCGATATAGTCGTCGGCGCCGACGTCGAGGCCCAGTATCTTGCTCTGGTCATCATTCCTGGCGCTCATCATGATGACGGGAAGTCCCAGGTCCTTCCTTAAGATCCTGAGAGTCTCATAACCGTCGAAGCCCGGCAGCATGACATCGAGGAGCATCAGACGGAACTTCCCGTTCTTCAGAGCATTGAGCCCTTCCTCACCCGTGGTCTTCCAGATGACTGTAAATCCGTCACGCACCAGGAAGTCTCTTATAAGGGCTCCCAATTCCTCATTGTCTTCAACGATCAGGATGTCTGTCATGTCTGTATCTCCGGCCGAAAAACTGATTTTTTCTGCATTATACCAAACATGGAAACCCATATCCCGAAAAGAGATGTGCAGATTGACACGAGACTGTCGTTGACAATAACACACGCCTCATGTTAAATTCAAAACGTGATTCCCATGGGGGAGTAGCAAGCGCCTTAAAAGCGTAGCAAGTCAACATACTGACCTTTCCGGTCTGGCTTGTTTTAAATTGCGAGACTCATGTATAGCCTAACTATACATGACGTTATATATCTTTCGGTAACCCAGGTATAGTTTTGTTATACTTGGGTCTTTTGTTATTTCGGAGACTTTAGGGAATTTAAAAATCTATAAAGTCAAGGAGTAACAGTTATGGCAGACAATTTTCTGGTCATCAGGGATCTGATGAAGAGTTTCGGCACGGGAGGTGCCAGGCAGGAAGTCCTTCGCGGAATGACATTTACCGTGGCTAAAGGAGAATTTTGCGTACTGCTCGGACCTTCAGGATCAGGCAAGTCAACACTTCTCAACATCATCGGCGGTATAGACACGCCGGACTCGGGCTTCGTCAGCATCAACGGCGACAAATTAGAAGACATGAGCGAAAAGCAGCTCACGGATTACAGAAGAAAGCATTTGGGGTATGTCTTTCAGATGTATAACCTCATCCCCAACCTCAACGTGAAAGAGAATATCGAAGTCGGCGCATTTCTTTCGGACAGCCCGCTCGACGTGGAAGAGGTCATTACCATCCTCGGACTTCAGGAACACAAGTACAAGTATCCGAACCAGCTTTCAGGCGGACAGCAGCAGAGAGTTTCGATAGGACGCGCGGTAGTCAAGAATCCGGACATCCTTATGTGCGACGAACCTACAGGTGCGCTTGACTACAAGACGAGCAAAGAGATCCTCGCTCTCATCGAGGAATGCAACAGAGTTTACGGCAGTACGATCATAATGGTCACACACAATGAGGCCATCAGATACATGGCTGATCACGTGATCAAGCTGAGAGACGGAGTTGTCCGTCACAACGACATAAATACGGATAAGATCCCGGCTTCCGAGCTCGAATGGTAAGGAGGCGGCAACATGAGAAATCCATTGATAAAGCGGATCCCGAAGGAGCTCGCTTCCGACTGGCATAAATATCTTGTCATTATCCTGTTCATGGTCCTCATGATCGGCGTGATCTCGGGTATGTACGTCGGACGCGAGAGCATGATCGCCGCGATCGAGGCCGGCAAGACCGAGCTCAATCTGGAAGACGGACGTTTCGAGCTGTCGCACAGAGCATCAGACGAACTGCTGGACAGCATAAGCACCGGCGAAAAGGCTGACGTCAGGCAGTATTTCATAGACAAGGGGATCGAAGAAGCCGACAAGGAAGTGGCTGACGCGGTCGAAGAGGAACTCCGGTCACAGGTTACAGATGCTATCAACGAAGGCGTACGCGCACAATGCGAGGCGTTCGGCATAACTGATGAGGACATGATCCTGGCTCAGATCGACACTGCCATGGAGGAGAATTTCGAAGAGGCGCTTAACGAAGCGCGCAATTCCGATGAATTCAAAGATGCTGTTGCCGATGCGTATGAGGAAGCCCACAAGGAAGTTATCAAGGCAGTCGATGAGGAATGGAGCGAAATAGAGGAAGAATACAAACTCAACGATCCGTCCTTTTCTCCCGTCCGGGTAAAGATATACGAGCACTTCTACCACAATGAACCGGAAGACAACAACAATGACGGCGAGGAAGACTCGACCGTAAGGATCTTCAGGAGCGATTCGGTCATCGACATGGCTTCGGTCATCGAAGGACGCACTCCGTCTGATGAGGACGAGATCGCCATCGACAGGAATCACGCCGAGACCGTGGGAGTCGGTGTCGGAGACAAGATCACCGTCAGCGGCAAAAGTTACGAAGTGGTAGGACTCCTTTCATTCGTCAACTATCTCACGATGCATGAGTCGAATACGGATCTGATGTTCGATGCATTCGGATTTGACGTTGCAATGGTCACGCCTGAGGCTTTCGAAAAGCTTACTTCCAGGATCCACTACAACTATGCATATCTTTATGAAGTCAAGCCAGACGGCAAGATCGAAGAGGCAGACTGGTCGGATTCCTTTTTGAAGTCACTCATCACACAGTCTCTCGTATACGATAACGAGATCAAGGATTACCTCCCGACATACTTAAGCCAGGCAAGGAATTTCGCGCCCTCCGACATCGAGGGTGACTCGACCGGCACCGGCATCTTCTGCTATATCCTGATAGCGGTCATAGCATTTATCTTCGCCATCACGATAAGCAACACGATAGATAAAGAAGCATCGGTCATCGGTACGCTCCGCGCTTCAGGCTACAGCAAGGGAGAACTGATCGTCCACTATATGTCGATGCCCGTCATCGTTACGCTCGCCGGCGCGGTAATCGGCAACATCCTGGGCTACACGGCATTCCGCGGCATGGCGGTAAAGCTCTACTACAACACCTACAGTCTCCCCGTCCCGCGTCTCGTATGGAGTTCGTCGGCTCTCGTGAAGACAACCGTGATACCGCTGCTCCTGATGTTCCTGATCAACCTTGCCGTCATCGTGAAGAAACTTCAGTTAAGTCCCCTGCAGTTCCTGAGGCACGACCTTGTAAAGACCAGACGCGCCAAGGCAAGAAGGATCCCTTCATGGTCCTTTCTCGGACGTTTCAGGTTAAGAGTGCTGTTCCAGAACATGCCCAATTATGCGGTGCTCATCTTCGGCGTCATACTCAGTGAACTCATGCTGTGTTTTGCATTTGGACTTACGGACTCCCTTGCCAATTACGGGGACAGGGCTCCCGACATGATGTTCGCTGACTATCAGTACATGCTCATGGACTACAGGGACGATGACGGAAACATCATCTCGACAGATGAGGAGAGCGCCGAAAAGTTCAGCGCCGTTTCCCTTCTGTACCCGAAAGAAAAGAGCAGCTTCTCGAGATTCGACGGCATGGGCAGCGGCGGCGACGAGGGCGTTACCGTATACGGAATCAGCCAAAACAGCTCATACATCGATATCCCCGAAGGAATGCCCCGCGGCAGTGTATCGGTCTCGAGCGCATTCAGGGATAAGTTCTATCTGAAGACAGGCGACACCATCACGCTTCACGAAGAATACGAGAACAGGTCTTATGAGTTCACGGTAGACAACGTCGTCGACTACGAAGGCGGCATCGCGGTATTCATGAGCAATGAGAACTTCAACAGTATTTTCGACAGGAAGGATGATGAATTCTCCGGTTACTTCTCCAAAAACGGGATCACCGATATCGATGAGCAGGATATCGCCACCGTGATTACCGTTGACGACATCTCGAAAGTCACGACTCAGCTCATGCATTCAGTCGGCGGTTTTATCGAGATCTTCAAATACGCGATGATAGTCCTCGCGGCAGCGCTCATTTATCTGCTTGCCAAGATAATCATAGAGCGCAACGAGCACTCGATATCCATGGTCAAGATACTCGGTTTCAGGAACAGCGAGATCGGCTCCCTGTATATCATCCCCACCGCCGCCGTGGTCGTTCTTTTCACGGTCGTAAGTCTCGCGGTCGGATATCTGCTCATGATATGGATCTTCCATGTGTTCATGCTCCAGATGGACGGGTATTTCGCATTCTACATGAGCCCGGCATCCATGATCCTTTCCGTCCTTTATCTGCTCATCGGATACGCATTCGTATCGATGATAGACTTCTTAAGGATCAGGAAGATACCGATGGACATCGCGCTGAAAAACGTGGAGTAATAAGGGCGGCGTGAACAGTCTGCACAGTATTGGACCGGGGTATTGGACCGGGGTATCGGACCGGGGTATCGGAAATGAGATATTTTTCGATACCTCGGCTTTTCACAGGTATCGAAAAAATGATTTTTACCGTTATTTCGAATACCTTGCAAATTATCCCGAAGGCCTTATTTTTCGCGATTTGGGATAAAATTTAAACGGCAAATTATCCCAAACTTTCAAAAACACTTCACTTGGGATAAATCCATGACTGATATTTATCCCAAACCGTCCAAAAACCTTTTCGCGGGATAATTCCATGCCAGTTTTTTATCCCAAAGTCTCGAAAAATGAATAAACGGGATAAATTCAGCATATTGCATCATGACCATGCTTTTGCTTTTTCGAAAAGTATCGAGAATGAATACTTTTCCCGGATTCCGATACTTTGCTTTTCCCAAGGTATCGAAACAGAGCACTTTTTCCAAAATTTCGATACCCTGCTGAACCGCAGGTATCGTTATTGAGATTTATCTTCCGAAAACGATACTTTTGATCTCCCACTGATATCATTTTTGAAGACTTTTTCCCGAAAACGATATCTTGCACCGTCAACAGATATCGTTATTGAGGACTTTTTCCTGAAAACGATATCTTTGCTCTCCCGTAAGTATCGTTATTTAGGACTTTTTCCGAAAAACGATATCTTCCCGAAAACAGTCAGATCATTCGCACTTCTTTTCTATCTTGACTGCAGGACTATTTCTCTCGTCGGAAACGAAATGCTTCACGGCATTTTCTGGATGAGACAGTTCGCCCTTCAGGAATACGGGATAAACGGTCACGTCCTCTTCAGGTGAAACCCATCTGAGTTTCTCGTCGCCGAGATCGCCTTCGACAGGCTCAAAATCATCCGGCACTTTCATGTAGAAGAAAAAAGTTATCTCATAGACGAGCTTCCCTTTATTGGAGGGCGCGTCGCCGTAGAAATAGTTCTCGTTTACAAACCCGAGCCTGTCTATTTCCATCTTTACGCCAGTCTCTTCGAAGACCTCGCGGACAACGGCTTCTTCCGCCGTCTCGCCGAATCTGATCCTCCCGCCAACGGAGTAGAGATAGTCGAACCTGCTGCTCCCCACCATCAGGAACCTTCCGTCTTTCATTATGACGGCGCCTGCCCTGATGTTAATGAATCCATCATCACAACGGACAGTCATGTCCGCGCGCTTATCCTGCTCCATATGCCCGTATAACCCCGCTTACTCCTGTTCCAAATCCCATTCAGCCCTGCCGGCTCCTGTCCAAATCCCCGTATGGCCCCATTTATTCCGGAAGTTTCCAGAGACTCTTGTATATCTCGCACTGTTCGCCCTGGTATTCGCCAATGCCTTCGAAGACCGTATCAAAACAGCATTTGCGGAGAACGCATTTCGAGGCAATGTTACTGCTCATACAGATGCCGTATACCTCAGAAGTTCCGACAACCCCGGCCATTACGGGCAGGAAAGCTTTGACGGCCTCGGTGGCAAATCCGTTTCCCGTGTACTTTTTCGCGACGTGGTATCCGATCTCCCAGAGGCCTTCGCCGACGGGAACGATCTGAACGTATCCGATATTGACGCCGCCATCTTTCATAAGCACCGGATGAACGAGCGGGCCATCAGTCTTGCCGTACTGTGACATAAGAAATTCGATCGTCTCGAGCGCGTCTTCAACGGTCTCGAAAACCTCGTCCGGCACAAATCTCCTGGTGTCTTCATCCAAAGAATTCTCGTGAACAGCCTGAGCCATGTCAGGCGTAAAATCCGTTATTATCAACCGTTCTGTTTCAAGTCTCATATTTGATCCCCCTGTTTTATGCGCGAACGTATTCTCCGCAAATTATAACAGAACAAAACAACACAAATAAAAACACCCCCGTTATATGGGATAAGTCCGTCGAAGTATGTGCTATAGTTAGGGCATATCTGACAGGAGGACGAACACGAAATGAGATCCATCACGCTCGGAAAAACAGGGATAACAGTCCCGCAGAACGCATTCGGCGCCCTCCCGATACAGAGGGTCAGCACAGAGGAAGCGGTAAGCCTTTTGAGAAACGCCTACGACGGCGGGATGAGGTTTTTCGATACCGCAAGAGCTTATTCGGACAGCGAGGAAAAGGTTGGAAAGGCATTCGAGGGAATGCGCGATAAGGTCTTCATCTCGTCAAAGACACAGGCCACGACCAGAGAGAAGTTCGAAGAAGACCTCAATACCACTCTCAAAAATATCAAGACCGATTATATTGACATATACCAGCTGCACTGCGTTGCCAGATGTTATAACGAGGAAGACGACATCTACAAATGTCTCGTCGAAGCGAAAAAACAGGGCAGGATCAGGCATATCGGCATAACCGCGCACAAGATCGGAGTTGCCGAAGACATAGTAAAGAGCGGTCTTTACGAGACCCTTCAGTTCCCCTTCTCATATCTTGCGAGTGACCGCGACATCGAACTCGTGAAGAGCTGCAAGGAACATGACATGGGCTTCATCGCCATGAAGGGACTCTCGGGCGGACTCCTTACCGATTCGAAAGCGTGCATGGCTTTCATGAGCCAGTTCGACGCACTTCCCATCTGGGGAATACAGAGGCAGTCGGAGCTCGACGAGTGGCTCGGTTTCTTTAAAGATGAGATCACCATGACGGATGAGATCCGCGCCTTCATCGAAAATGACCGAAAAGAACTCCTCGGTGAATTCTGCAGAGGATGCGGATACTGCATGCCCTGCACCGTTGACATCACGATCAACCAGTGCGCGAGGATGAGCCAGATGATAAGGCGCGCCCCGTCTCAGAACTGGCTTACGGAATTCTGGCAGCAGGAGATGATGAAGATCGAAAACTGCGTTGAGTGCGGACTCTGCATGACCAGATGCCCTTATGAGCTCAACATCCCCGAACTGCTCAAAAAGAACCTGAAAGACTATAAGGAGATCCTGGACGGCAAACCCGTCTGACAGTCTCCCCTGTTGTGCAAACAGCCCTATTCCGCCTGCGCCGGGCGGCGATAATTACTGCAGTATCGAAATGCGCAATGCTGTATAATCTCAATTGGTAAGGAACTTCTTTCCGGAAGGATGCCTCAATACCGCAGATATCTTCATAAATCTGACGGAGGGTCTTGAAAAGAACGTACTTGCCGCTGTAACTATATCCTCGTCACGAGGAATAATAACAAAGGAGGATTTTGTATGGCTAAGCAAAATCGCAAACAAACAATCAAGACAATAGCTGTCTTGGGCATCCTGATCGCATTGACGATCCTTATGGCGTTCACCCCTGTCGGTTACCTCAAGGTCGGCGCGATCTCCATCTCATTTCTCATGATCCCCGTAGCAATAGGCGCACTCGCAAAGGGTCCGTGGGCCGGCGCACTTCTCGGTACCGTTTTCGGCATCACGAGCTTCGTGCAGTGCTTCGGATCAGATCCTTTCGGAACATTCCTTGCGAGCAAGAACATCGTATTCACATTCATAATGTGCGTACTGTGCAGAGCACTCGCCGGATTCCTTGCAGGACTCGTCTTTAAGCTCGTCTCCAAATTCGTGAAGAACGCACCCGTAAGATCTTCCGTAACAGGTCTCAGTGCGGCATTGTTCAATACCGTCCTTTTTGTCGGAGCCCTCATCGGACTCTTCGGCAAAGCAACCATCTCTGAAGCAACCGGCCTTGACCCCACGATGGGCATAATCGCACTCTTTGCCGCCATCGTCGGCATCAACGCGATCTTCGAGGCCATCGCGGCATTCATAATCACGGGAGCAGTCGGAACGGCTCTCTTCAAGGCAAAGCTGATAGAAGCATAAGCGGAGGAAACCACTATGGTACTTGCCATCGACATCGGAAACACCCATATCCTGCTCGGATGTTTTGAGGAACGCTCCATACTTTTCAAGGAGCTCCTTACAACCGACAAGACGGCCACGGATCTCGAGTACGCCGCACTGATCAAGTCGGCGCTCGAGTTCAACGGAGCAAGTCTCGATGCGGTGGACGGCGCGATAATCTCATCCGTCGTCCCCCAGGTGACAGCCAATGTAAAAAGGGCGGTCGAGAGATTTACGGACGTAACACCGCTGGTCGTGGGTCCCGGCGTCAAGACAGGTCTCAAGATAAAGATAGATAACCCGGCGCAGCTCGGAAGCGACCTTGTCGTTTCCGCAGTTGCCGGCATCAAGGAATACGGCGTTCCGCAGATCAACATCTACATGGGAACGGCCACCACATTCTCGCTCATCGACAAAGACAAGAACTTCATCGGCACATCGATCGGCGCCGGTATGGGGATCGAAGCGGAAGCATTGAGCAGCAAGACTTCGCAGCTCCCCAACATCGCTTTCGAGACACCGAAAAAAGTCATCGGCACCAATACCATAGACAGCATGAAGAGCGGCCTTATCTATCAGAACGCGGCGCTCATCGACGGCATGATCGACCGCATCGAAGAAGAATACGGCGGAGCATGCGTACTTACCGCAACCGGCAGGTACGCATCGCTCGTTGCGCCGCTGTGCAGGCATAAGATAATACTCGACACGGATATGCTCCTTAAAGGTCTCATCGAGGTGTACTACAAGAACCTGTGAGACTGTAAGTCACGCCGTTGACTGATTGTAAATTGCGTAAGACAGCTTTTACTCCTGTCTGTCCCCTGCCGACAGCGAAGCCTGGAATGCCTTGAGGTCGTCAGTCATCTTTTTCGCGCTTCTGATGTCGAGGAAGAAGCGGATAACATAAACGAGCACATAAACTACGGCGACGGAAATGGCGACCGTTATCATCAGAGGGATCTTTTCCGCGGAAAAGCCGGAGAATCCGAAGGTGAAGAACAGGATTATGAGCTCGATCGACAGGAGCTGGATGATCTCTCTTACTATCATCTGCTTCACCGTGAGCTCGCGCTTGGAATACATGACAAGTCCCGGGATGATGCCCAGGAGGCCGTCGATGATGGGAACCAGGAATGCCGTATATGTCAGGTTCTGTTCGGGCGCCATCAGCGAGCCGCTGATGAAGATCACGATGTTTACCAGGGTTACGATGATGAAGAAGTTCATCAGATTGTCTTTAATGTGTTCTTTCATGACCTTATACCTTCCCGGAGATATATTCCTTGAACGTGCCGACGTATTTGCGGGAGATTATGACCTCCTCACCGTTAAGGAGCCTGCAGCTGAACCTGCCGTTGAGCGCCGGCTTTATTGATTCGACTTTCATGATGTTGAGAAGCACCGATTTCGATATCCTGAGGAAATTACGCGTCTTTAGGACCTCTTCAAACTCATAGAGTTTGCGCGACGTCTCGTAGCAGTCTTTGGATGAATAGATAAACGTCCTGTTGTCGACCGACTCGATGTAGAAGATCTCCGTCACGGGGACCGCGTAACGCTTATCACCCTTCATGCCTCCGATATTGCCGTCCAGGCTCTCGACGAACCTGACGATGTCATCGACCCTTCCGTCGCGCACATGGCAGCCTATCTCGATGTATTCCTCTTCGCTGCCGCCGATCTTCTTAACGTTTATATTCATCATCCGACTCCCTGATAAGATGCTTCCACGGAGAACCGTCCCTCCCCCTTAAGATAACAATCGAAGAAACTGACCGCAAGCGAGTTGACCGTGTTCATCACGTATGCGTTGTCCACGTCACCCGAGCCAAGCATCTTCCCCAGGAAAGGCGAGAACATCGGAAGGTCCGTATAATCCATGTGGAGCGCGCCTTCGAAATATGTGCCGTAGTACACGTCGGCATTCTTCCTGATCATGTTGTTCGGATAAGGATACCCGGTCTGCTCCGCTTCTATGGCTTCCTTATGAGCATTCATGTTCTCGATCTCGAAAACGGGAACTTTGTATTCCATATCCTCCACAATGAACTTTCCGTCTTCCGCACCGGTGATCGAACCGAGCATCGTGCCGTCGATGTCAATGACCGCATCGATGTCGTCTCTTTCCTTTCCGACTTCGACAGATGTCGCGCCGCCCATCGAGTGACCCATGAGTCCTATCCTTTCCGTATCGGTCATACCAAGCACCTTGAGCGTGTCTGCCTTAGCAATATCATCAGCAAACCAATAGTCTCCGGTATCGTTTTCATCCGCGCCTTTGATCAGTTCGTCGAGCGCGAAATTCATGTCTCCCGTTCGGATCTTCATCCATTCCTGAGCAACCTCAAATATCTCTTCTTCCGTACCTTCCTGGCCGGTCGTCATGACGCTGTTCATGAAGCCGCTGTCAACGATTATGATCTTTCCGTCCGTGTCCTTTGTGAAGAATGAATGATAAGGATGCTCAATGCTCACTACCACATAACCGTGACTCGCGAGTTCCATGTATGTCGAGACATTGCTCTGATAGTATCCGAACGCGCCATGCGAGAATACTACCAACGGAAATCTCTCTCCTTCCTCGGCATCCGAAGGATAGAAGAAATACACGGGTACTTCCCTGAAAGAACCGTCATTCTCGAATGTCTCGGTCCTGTTCTCATCAACGAGGATCGCATTGCATGTATCAACTTTGTAAGGTCCGTTCAGAGGCAGACCGTCGTAGTCTGCGAAGATGAATGCCGGCATCATGGCGCCGGAGATAAGGATAATGCTCAGGATCAGACTGACTATCCTGCCTGACGTCTTTTTCGCGATGTCCTTTTTTCTGTTGATGAATGCGAAAAGCGCCGCGAAGATTATCCTGACCGCGAGGAGTATCATAAGTCCCCTGAACCTAAAGCTTGTGTCGATCCCGGGAAAAGCCAGCATCAGCGCGAACAGTACCGCCTGTCCCGCATTTACGATCAATCTTCTTTTCGACCACCCGGCTTTGGATGACTTCCTTATCTGATCGAAGATGATGAATCCAACCTCTGCCGAAAATAATACCGCCAACAGTATGTATGCCATAACCATACCCGCCTTCCGCTTGTCTTGGGGTGAGTATAGTCAACGGAAAATGACCTCACAACAGAAGCAGAGGTAAGATGCAAAAAAGCGGGGTGAAATGCACGGAAGCGTTAATCCTGCGGCAGCAGATCGTTGAATTCACTCCTGATGAACAGGGCGGCATACGGAAATCTCTGTGCGGAAGTATTCTCGTAATCGTGCCAGTCGTATGGCTGTATTTTAAGGTCGCTGTCATATTGCATGTCAACATTTTGTCCGAAGTCGCCGCCGAATAGCAGAACATCGTATTTCGCTGCAGGTTCATTGTCTGTGCCGTAGTATGAAAAACTCCCGTTGACCCTTGCTTCCCAGGCAGGATAAAACTGATCGTAGACATCCTGCGGAAGACCAAGTTCATCAGCCGTTTTATCCCTCATCTCCTCGTAAGTGATAAGCCTTCTGGTCTCTTCCGTAACGGGCTCATCCGACTCGATGCAGATTATGTTGTGCCAGTAAATAAAACCGACGGAGGCTTTCTCTATCGAATCGTAATTCATGCCTTCCGCGGTATCGCCGGGATGGTCGGCATTAAAGAATATAAAACCTTCATCCGTTTTCCTGTTCAGGAGACAGTCCTTGATGTATTCATCGGTCAGGTCCTTATTACAGAAGACGTTGAACTCCATCTCGACAGGGTCGTCATTTTCGAATTCCAGCGGGAATATTATCTCGCGCATCTCATCGTAATGGCGTTTCCCGCATGTCTCACTGTAAAGATCGTAACCGCCATCCTCATTCTCGAATGCCATGTAATCGAGACCGTCAACCCGGGGAGCTATCGGAAAATTCCCGGACCATCCGCACACAGGCCTCAAGCAGCCATTCTCGAAAAGCGTATCGCAATCAATTTTCGTGCAGCTGTATACAGCAAGAAAATATGCTTTCATTATTCCCGCAAACCCGCCTGTCACATACTGTACATCGTATTTTATCTTATACATCCCGCCGGGCTCGACATCACAAAGACCGTCAGGGTCGCACGCTAATGCTTTCTCTGCACTAACGGGGTAAAGCAGGACCCGGCCGTCTTTGCATCTGTACGCGATGAAATTATCGGTCTGTTTTTCTTCAGTCCTGTAATTGAATCCGTCAACGACGAAGTCGTCCGACCTGTTGATATAAGGCTTGCCGCTCCTTTTCACCGTGCTGCACGAACACATTGGCAGAACGACCGCCGCCGTCAATATTACCGCTATGATCTTTCTGAACATAAAACTTATCCCCTGACGCAAAAGCAAACGCGTTTCCTTTTCCGTTTAAAGGTTAACACGTTGGCCATACACGCGACAGGGGACAAATTATTGCTTAAACACCGCCAAATAATGAAATTTGGATCCTTAAGAAAAGATGTCGCTTTACTTCGGGTTATAGCAGATGACGCTGTTCTCCGAACTGTATGTCTTCCCTTCTTCAAGAGCAAAAGGGTGCTGTCTTGCTTCGCCTCCGAACCAGGTATAAGGCTTGTCGTCAGCAGTCTTTCCTTCACATATCTCATTTATGCCGTTGCGCATGCATCTCATGAGCAAGATGTCATCGAATCCCTGCGCATGACCGTGAAGGATAAAGTCCGCTCTTTCTTCAAGGAACATGATCCTGTCCAGAGCCTTTACCATATCCTCAAGAGGCGTGCACGAATCAAGCTGCATCCAGAGGTGGTGGTTTATGGAATCACCGGTAAAGAGGATCCTTTCCTCCCTGAGCAGTATTACTATCCCTCCCGGAGTGTGGCCGGGGAGCTCAAAAATCTCAAGGGTCTTTCCGCCGAGATCGATCACATCACCTTCATTTACGGGCTTGAACGGCGGCATCTTAAAACCGTATTTCGCGCACGCTTCCTTGAACTCGGGAAGATCTATGAAAGACTGCGCTATCTCATTGTCTTTGGGATCGAGATATGCCTCATCGAAATACACGTTTCCGAAAATATGGTCCGGATGTCCGTGCGTGTTTATGACGATCACGGGCTTATCCGTAAATGTCCTTATAAAGCTTTTGATGTCACTGAAGCCGTTCATGGTATCGATAACGCAAACCTTTTCGTCGCCGACGACAACATAGCCCGTCGCAAGGTGCCCCTCGTCGAGCAGATAGAGCCACGGTTTTAATTGCTTGGTAAATAATTCAAGTTTTTCTTCCATAATCTGATGCTCCTCCACGTTATTGTTTCACTTTTTTCGTATTATCCTGCACGATGTCTTACTTCCCGAACAACTTCGCGAAAAATCCCTTCACTGCCTTTTTGCGCTTTTTCTTATTGCGCCTCTTGGCATCCGCGAACTTTATCTTGCGTGCTGACTGCTGAAAAGCCTCTTCCTTTGAGACACGCTTATATATGTCATTACCGACGGATATCACGGGTATCAGCTCGCTCTTCATGAACTTTTCGGACGCGCTGCCGATCTCCCTGCCGGGCGCAAAGAGAGTCTTGTGTCCGGGGAGCTGCCCGCATCCCAATACCGATACCGCGCCGGTCTCAGGACATAAGACATGTAAGCCCTCTCGTGAGGTATGCCCACGCCCAGGTGAGTGTCACAGATGAAATCGCCTTCGGTAAGCTTTGGCGAGAACGGAATGATCTTTGAGAGGTCCCACGGACCTATGTCGTTGAAGAGATAATAGCTGTGTTCGTTAGACATCGACACCGGCCAGTTGACTCTGTCCTGAAAGAGCGTGACACGCCCGTTCTCGGTGATCGCATCGAAAAGAAGACTGATATCGCACAGATCCGTCGGGATATAGACGGTCCAGAGATTCTTTACTCTCTCCGCGAGATCTATCCCCACAAATGCCTTCGGTCTGAGGGAAGCAAACTCCAATATCTTCCGCTGGGCATCCTCCCTCGTTATCTCGAACGGCATCGCGAAATGCGGAGTCCTGTCATCGCCCGCATCAACGACTTCCATAACCTCATAGTTTCCTGCGGCGAGGATCTCCTCTTTTACGAACCTGTTGCCGCAGTATGTGCAGGCCCAGACATTCTGCATCTCATAAGCCTGGACGTCGCCTCCGCACATCGGACATATGTGCCAGAACATCTTGCGCTTCGAGAAGTTAACCCTTTCGCGCCTCTCGAGATATGTCTGGTTCGAATACCATTTATCGTTCGCCGACTGCTTCAGGAGGATTGGATCATCCAGCGTCATGAGTTTCTCAAGTCCCGTGAGATCGAAGACATCGCCGTTCTGCTTCAGCGGAATGTGCATCAGCGAAAAGCCCGTTTCCTCAACTCCGTCATTTCCTGTATACGGATAGGTGTTTCCGCAAAACGAACAGACAAAGCCGTCCGCTCCCGTGTCGTAGTGCAGCGGTGAAGCGCACGTCGGGCACTGGATAACCTTATACTCTTTCCTGACACTCATCTTTGCCATATTTATCCCCTGCCGGACCTTATGCACGGAACGGTTCCCGCAAAAAGGACCTGATAATGTCCCATAAAGCCACTTGCAATTGCCATTCTTTTTGCTACAATGCTCAGACCGACTGAATAATAATAACATTTGGAACGCGGAAATATGAAATGACGGCAAAGAACAGCGACAGATCGTATATCAAAAAGCTCCTGATGATCGCCATCCCCATGATGGTCCAGAACGGCATCTCGAACTTCGTAAACCTTCTCGACAATCTCATGATCGGGCAGGTCGGTACGAACGCGCTTTCAGGCGTCGCCATCGCGAACCAGCTCATCTTCGTGTTCTATCTGGTCATCTTCGGCGCCACCGCGGGCGTAGGCATCTTCACCGCACAGTACAAGGGCAAGGATGACACTGACGGCATACGCTACACCTTCAGGTTTAAGATCGTATTCAATGCATTGATAGCCATTATCTGCACCCTGGTATTAGCGTTCCTCTCACCGGTTCTCATCAACCTCTTCCTTTTGGGAGAAGGCGATCCCGCGGATGCGGCAGAGACACTGGTCATCGGCGTCGACTATATGCACATCATTCTCATAAGCCTCGTTCCGATCGGCATCACGCAGGCATATTCGGGAACCTTAAGAGATCTCGGCAGCACCAAGGTGCCCATGTTCTCATCGATATGCGCCATCTTTGTAAACCTTGTCGGAAACTTCCTTTTGATCTACGGACATTTCGGACTCCCCGCACTCGGAGCTGTCGGAGCAGCGATCGCCACCGTCATCTCACGTTTCGTCGAGCTCGGCATCCTGGTCATCTACACGGGCAAGCATCCGGATCTCTTCCCATTCATAAAGGGCGCATTTTCAAAATTCAGCATCCCGGGCAAACTGGTCCTCAGGTTTATCCTTAAGGCCCTGCCTCTCATGGCTAACGAGACTCTCTGGTCACTCGGAATGACATTCATCAACCAGTGCTACTCATACAGGAGCCTCGACTCCGTTGCGGCGCTCAACATCGAATCGACGCTCTGGAATCTCATGGGCGTTGCCTTCATCGCTATGGGCGAGGCAGTCGGCATCATGATGGGACACATCCTCGGAGCAGGCAAACTCGACGAAGCCAGGGAGAAGGCAAACAAGATGCGCTGGGTCACCGTTCTGTGCGGCATCGCCTTCGCCCTTATCATGGCGTCCATCGCCCCTATCTTCCCGCTCCTGTATAACACTTCAGAATACATAAGATCCCTTGCGACCGGCTTTATCCTGATCTCGGCTGCAACGATGCCTTTCTGCGCTTATTCGCACGCATCTTACTTCATCATCAGGTCCGGCGGAAATGCGCTCCTCACCATGATCTTCGACAGCGTCTACACCTGGGTGGTAACGGTCACGCTGGCCTTCTACCTCAGCAGATACACTACGATAAACATCACTCTCATGATCGCAATCGTCCGCGGCCTGGAAGTCTTCAAGGCTCTTATCGCGTTCTTCTTCGTCAGATCCGGCATCTGGATCAGGAACATCGTTAAGTAAAACGGTTGTGTTTTTTCGCCGGCCGCCCCGGTTCATATTTTCGAAAACATATCCCGGCGCAGCGTCTCGGCAGACAATATCCCGCCATTCCCTGCTCATGATATAATTGATTTTTGGAAGGCGTTCTCCGGTGCCCGAAAATCGGACGGCGCTCTGATAAGGGAAAATATCTAGGAACAGATGGGGGTGATCTTATGAAGTGCAGCAACTGCGGCGGAACAATGAGATATGACGTGGCAAGCTTCGGCCTGGTATGCGATTTTTGCGGCCACACAAAACCTTTGCACAGACCTGAAGAGCAATATGTCTCCGAAGAGCGCGATTTTGAATCTGCTTTAAGAGAAAACACGGCCAGTTGGGGTACTGCAAGAAGACTAATCACCTGTAAGCAGTGCGGCGCTGCCATGCTCTACGATTCAGATCAGATGTCAGGCATGTGTCCTTACTGCGGTTCAACGATCGTGCTCACAGCGGGCGAGATGGACAACAGCATCGCCCCAAGTGGCATAATCCCATTCACGACCACAAGGGAACAGGTCGCGCAGAATTACTACAAATGGAATAAGTTCGCTCTCTGGTCACCCGAGAGATTCAGGAAAGGAAAGGTGCTCGGCAATCTCGTCGGAGTCTATGTTCCTTTCTGGACTTTCGATGCCGACACCGTATCGACCTACACCGGAGACTACGGTGATAATGTTACCGTCGGAGATTCAACGACCACAAAATGGCACACCGGAAGAGGCGTGATCGATAAGTTTGTAAACGACATGTGCATCTGCGGAAGCAGGCGCTTCTGCAGCAACAAGATGCTCAATTCGGTAGTCATGTTCAGACCTGACGAAATACTTCCGTACACACCTGAAGCACTGGCCGGATTTGCAGCCGAGAAATACACGATCAATATCGACGAAGCCTGGGAGATGGCGAAAAACTCGATACGCGGAAATCTCGAGTGCGCCTCATGTCAAAACGAACATGCCGACTACTACAGGAACGTAAAGCTCTCCACACAGTACAGCAACATCAAATTCAGGTATATCCTCTTCCCCGTGTGGCTCGCAGCATGTCCCTACAACGGGAAGATCTACTACGTCGTTGCAAGCGGTCACGACAACAGAGGCAACTGCGGCAGACCGGTATCCGTACTGAAGATAATACTTCTGGTGCTGATAGTACTGGGCATCTTTGCGACCCCGTACATCCTCTACATGATAATGGTTTTAGTGCGTCTTTTGGGCTAAATAAGGCTGGCAGAGTGATGCGAGTCTTTGCGCATTTGTGATGTCCCGGCTGTTAGTTTTTTCGCCGGAAATCATAATCTGATCCGGGCATCTGATGCGGCTCCAATTACCCCGCATAGACTTCGTGATATAATGTTTAATTAGAACGTTGCCATGCGTTCCATGGAATAATGGAGGAATTAATATGGAAAACAATAACTTTAATGGTCAGCAGCCATATCAGCAGCCGCAGTACCAGCAGCCTTATCAGCAGGCTCAGTCACAGTATCAGTATCAATACCAGCAGCCCATGCCACAGTATCAGCAAAATGATCCCGCTTATATGGCGAAGGCGTCCGAATTTCTAAAGACGGCGATCATTGCCTGCGCTATAGGCTCCCTGCCCGTCGGAAGCATCATCGCGATCAACATGGGCACGAAGAACTGGAAAGCGGTCCTTGATTACATCGCCACAGGCGGTCTTCACACTCCCAGGATCAAGCTCTGCTCATGCCTGAGCCGCGTTGCGCGTTATACGGGTATCGGATTCACGATCTTCTGGGGCGTATGGCTGTTGTATTTCGCCATCTCCATGATCGGGATTATCGGTACCATATTGGCGAACATCAATTGATATTAAACGTGCACAGTAGGGCACACCATTAACGGGGCTGCTGTTACAACGGCAGCCCTGCACCTTCTTTGCCCCGATTTATAAAACGGTCAATGGTATAATCACTCCATTATGTTTAACGGTGGTACTTATATGAAGAACAAGATAGCCGCATCCCTGCTTGCCTGCTGCATGCTCGTCCCACTTTCCGCGTGCGGCAAAGAAGATGTGCCCGCAACTGAATCGGAGACACAGGCAGAGACCAAAGCGACTGCGGAGCAGACGGAGACCAGACTTGATCCGGAGACAGCCTGGCTCGGCAGATGGGATGCTGACGATACCGATGAGTATTTCGAGATCTATGAGGTTACCGATACGGGACTCAAAGTCAGGTATAACCACTATACCGAAGGGAGCATAGAGCTCTTCGATTACGACATGGAGTTCGAGAACGACGATCACACGGAAGTTTCCGAGATCGGCGATGCCGCTGACAAAGGCGGATGGGAATACGCGTTCATTCTGGGTGACGGGATAATAACGGTCAAGTCACAGTTCCCCGATCAGATATTCAGGAAAACCGGTTAAGAGATTAATCTTCCCTATTCTTTTTCTTGGCCTTTTTCTCGAGGTACATGGCTTTGTCGGCCTTGTGCAGACAGTTCATTACCTCTTTCCACTCGGTAACTTCGCTTGTTCCGATACTTGCGCTGAGCTCATAGGGGTTCTCGCCCTTTTTGTTGATGTCGCCTATATTGCTCCTGACGTTCCTTATGAACTTGCCCACTCTTCCGACTTCGGAATCTATCAGGATGACCGCAAATTCATCACCGCCCATCCTTGCAACGAACTCGCCGGGATTAAGTGCGTTGTCGATGCATCTGGAGATCTCCTTGATGGCTTCGTCTCCGAAGTTATGGCCGAATGTATCGTTAATGTATTTTAGTCCGTCCATGTCTATCGAGACGATGGTAAGGTCCTTAAGCTTCCTGCCCTCTTTGTCGAACAGATCGGATATCTTTTTCTCGAAGCCTCTTCTGTTCAGTATCCCCGTGAGAGGATCCCTGATGTATAGGCTCATGACGTCGGAGATACCGAAGAGCTTCTCATAAAGCTCGAGTTTGTTTATGGTGAGGCCAACCTGGGTAAGAAGATACTCGATCTTATAATTGATGAACTTCGGCAGGTCAGTGTCAACGATCAGAGCAGCATAACCGTAGATCTCATTCTTGTAGGCAAGTGAGAAGAAAAAACGCATCCCCTGCTCATCGTTTTCGAGACCTTCGGGCATCAGTATCTCATTAGGGAAAGACACCGACACCAGTTTGCTCTCACCCTTGTCTTTAAAATACGCAGTGAGCTCCCTGTCGTTCTCACGGAATCTGAATAAGTAACAGGACTTGACGCTGTCGACTTTCCTGAACTCGTCAAGGGCGACCTGTATGGAAGCCTCTTCTGTGAGGGCACCCTCGAAAAGGGCGTTTATAATGACATAGTCTCTCGTGTCATCCATCGAAATGGAGGCGGCTATCTTCATGTCGCACAGAGCTTTGTAGAAATCTCTCTCGTCAACGGCATCGCCGGTGCTCTCACGGAAAATCATCTTGCCGGGAACATAAACGTTACGCGCGGGCTCTTCGCCTGAACAGGCTTTCACGAGAATGTCCATAGCAGCATCCACAAGATCGTTATTTGAGATCTCGATCGTCGTTATGGAAGGAAGGTGATCCTCGCCTTCGGAGGCATTGTCAACACCGCTTATAAGGATGTCCTGAGGTACCGAATACCCTCTTTGGATCAGAGCGTCGCTCAAGGCGATCGCCTCATAGTCGTTCGAGCATATTACCGCTTCAGGCAGTGAGCCGTCTTCGCCGGTAAAGAAATCAGCCATCTCATGGCCCTGGGTGATCCAGTAATTGCCGTGGAAGATCTTATCCTCCGATATCTCTTTCCCGGCTTCCTTCATGGCCTTTTCGAAGCCTTCACGCCTCTCATACGAATCGGCCAGGTCATCTCTGCCTGTTACAAAACCGATGTTGTCCGTCTTGCACTTAGAGATGACATGCTTTGCTATCTCATACATCAAAGCCTTGTTATCGGGAATGACATTATAGAATCCGGATATCTCCGCTCTTATGCATACGACCGGCGGGGCATCCATGTCCGTAAGGAGCTCTTCAACAAGATCCTTGCCCATGCCGTTGTGGATCAGGGTGTCGTAGCAAAGGATGATGCCGTCGTAATCGTGTATAGGCGGCAGCGAGAGGATGCTCTTGAATCCGGTAATGTGCAGAGGGCTGGTCGAAGTGATCGAACATAGGCCGAAAATATCTATCCTGTGCCCCTTTTCGCGGGCATAGTAATCCAGATGCTTGATTATGGAGAGAGCAAAGTCTCTGTACATGTCACCGATAAATACACAGATCTTCATAAAAATATAATACTACCTACAAAGACAGTATGCAAAAAGCCGTCCTTTACCCGGCAGCCTTTCTGGCAGCCTTATCTTTATAGAGGGCCTCATCTGCTTCGGCCAGTGCTGTCTGGAAGGACTTGATATCGCCTTTGTAACTTGAATAACCGATGCTGGCGGTCAGTTCATATTCGGCGCCGGCCTCATCGTTGAGCCTTACCAGAGTGGCCTTGATCGTCTCGCAGAGTTCCTTTACGAGAGCCTCGTCATCAGTCTTTGTGATGATGATGAACTCGTCACCGCCGTAACGGGCTATGAAAGTCTTGAGCGAGTTATCGGCGCATGCGGTCTTGAGCGCGTCGGCAGTCCTCTTGAGAGCGTAGTCGCCTTCAACATGACCGAACTGGTCATTGATGTACTTGAACTTATTGAGGTCGATCATGAGGACAAAACGCGTTACCTTCTCGGCACTCTGCTTTGCAGCCTCACCTGCAACGTACTTCTTGAGCTGCGTTCTGTTGTTCAGGCGTGTAAGTTCATCGAGTGATACCTGGTCATTGAGCGAGATGATATAGACGTAGGTCATCATGATGGCGCATCCGAAACAGAACAGAGGCGCCAGAAACCAGACGGTTTGGATGATACCCGCAATCGTTATGATGACCGGATATATGGCGCAAACAAGATACTGAGTTCTGACTGCATAATTCTCTTTTTTGAATGCCCTCACGATCGATCTTATCGCGCTCAGCAAAACATAAAATGCCGGAATGGGCAGGAAGACAAGCTTATAGAGCGTTGTAAGTTTTACGTTTTCATCGACAACTTTAGTGGGGAAGAATATGAACAGTACTATCATGACCACCGTCTCGAGCATTGCCGGTATCAGTACATAGATGCGCATCCTCGATTTTGTTATATATATTTCTCCCTGCGACAGCTCGACATAAACAAACCAGTAACCGGTAATGGCACTGAGAAAAATGGCATTCGCCACATTGACCACGGAAACAGCCAGCCGGGTGGGAGGAATGATGCCGCCGATTATCAGCACCCATACTATATCGCTTACGAAATACAGCATGTGGCTTACCGTGATGTTGACGAAGATCATCTGCTTGGCCTGCCTGCCACCACTCCCGAGATCTCTCGTGAGCAGCAGCGCGAAGATTATGATGCAGACGACATTTGCCTCCACATAAAAGAATGTATAATCGAGTACCATAAGCCGATTATACAACGCTAAAAAATCTTTATTGTTAACTAAGTGTTAGAATATTTCATACAAAATATTTATTAAAAGGAATGCCCGAAATGCACTTCGTCGACGCCAAAGGGATCTTGAACAATAACGGCATGAACATCTACCGCGGGTGTACCCACGGGTGCATCTACTGCGACAGCAGGAGTCTCTGTTATCAGTTCACCCATCCTTTCGAGGACATCGAAGTAAAGCAGAACGCACCGGAGCTTCTCGAGAAAGCCCTGAGTTCCAAGCGTAAAAAGTGCATGATCGGCACCGGTTCGATGTCAGACCCTTACATGCACTGCGAAAAGGACCTGCGCCTGACAAGAAGATGCCTGGAGATCATATACGCTCACGGTTTCGGAGCCGCCGTTCAGACCAAGTCCGACCGCATCCTCGATGACATCGACCTGCTCGAAAAGATCAACCGCGACACCAAATGCGTCGTTCAGATGACGCTTACCACATATGACGACGGACTCTGCAAACTTATCGAACCCAACGTCTGCAACACCAAAAGGCGCATCGAGGTGCTCGAGGAGATGCAGAAACGCGGCATTCCCACGGTTGTCTGGCTCACGCCTATCCTGCCCTTCATAAATGACACTGAGGAAAACATCCTGGCCATCCTCAACGAATGCGCACGTGTTGGCGTCAAAGGGATAATATGCTTCGGCATGGGTCTGACCTTAAGGGACGGAGACCGCGAATACTACTATGCCGCCCTCGACAGGCATTTCCCCGGCCTTAAGGAACGATATATCGCTGCATTCGGCAACTCCTACGAAGTTCCCAGTCCGGACTCAAAGCGTCTTTGGAAGCTCTTCAAGGACTTCTGTAATGAGCACGGCATCATCTCCGACGCGGACAAATGCTTCGAATACATGCGCGAGTTTCCCGAGAATAAGAATCAGATAAGCATATTCGATCTTGACGGGTAAGGCTGAATTCAGGTTCCGTACCCGGCAAATACCTGAGCCGCCGTATCCTCAACACTTCTGAGAGCTTTTTCGCGGTCCATCGAAGGCTCGATCAGGGGCGTAACACTGTTAAACCCCGCGTCGATACAGGCTTCCCAGCCTTCGCCCAAGATCCCCGTGATTCCCGCTACAACCTTGCCGTAACGCTTTCCGAGCTCCATTATCCGGTAGGGAGCCTTGCCGTTTAATGTCTGGCTGTCCATCCTTCCCTCGCCCGTTACGACGACGTCGCAATCCCTGATGAGAGATTCTGCTCCCGTCGCTTCGATCACGATCTCCGCGCCGGACCTGATGCGGGCATTCAGGAAATTCTTAAGAGCGAAACTCATTCCGCCGGCCGCGCCGGTGCCTTCCTCAAATGGATCTTTTCCCGTAAGTTCGGCAAATGACCTGAGCCAGCCGTCCATCTCTCCCGCCATCTCATATGTGGCGCCCTTCTGCGGTCCGTATACATGGCTCGCACCGTCAGGTCCGCATAAGGGATTGGTAACATCGCTTGCGACGGTTATCTCCGGAACTCTGCAGGAAATTCCGCTCAGGTCCACCCTGTCAAGATCCTTAAGTCCGATCGCGCCTGACCGGATATCATTACCGTCTTTATCAGTCAGCCTAGCTCCGAGAGCCTGAAGCATTCCCGCCCCGCCGTCATTCGTGGCGCTGCCTCCGATGCAGATCACGAGTCTTTCAGCGCCATGATCTATGGCATCCTTCATCAGTTCACCCGTGCCGTATGAAGTCGCCCTGTAAACATCTCTTCTTTCCGCAGGGACGAGCGTGAGGCCTGAGGCCTTTGCCATCTCTATATATGCGGTTTTCGATGCCGGTTCATAAATATAGTAAGCAGTTACAGGATCTCCGAGAGGGCCTGTAACAACGAGTTCCCTTCTGCAGGATTTGATATAAGGAGCAATGGCATCTATCGTCCCTTCACCACCGTCGGCCAAAGGGATCACGGTGACTTCAGCATCGGGAAATGCCCTCAGGATACCGTGCTTTACGGCCTCACCCGCTTCAGTCGAAGTAAGGCTCCCCTTAAATGAATCCATGGCGACTGTTATCTTCATGATGCCTCCGGTACCGTTATTGTCTTTCCCGTATTATACAAAAACGTTCAAGGCGGTTATATTATTACCTGTATGGATGATCAGAAAAACAGAAATAAAGCCTACCTTACCATGGTCCTTTGGATCGTATTGATCGTTTTTGACGTGGTATCCGTCCCGCTGCTCTTGCTATGGGGCAAGCTGAACACGTCTACTCTGATCGCTTCGGTCGTTCTGTCGGTATTCGTAATCAGCATCGGCATCTATGCGGTCGTGAGGACATATAAGGACCACATCAAGCCTGCCCGCCTCGACGAAAAGACCGGCGAGACGACTTATGAGAAACGCGTTGAGAAAATCCACAAGAGAAGGTCCGGCAAGGATATGTTCGAGGTGTGCGATAACTTCAGGAAACAGTATTTTGTGACAATGTACATAGTCATAGGTGTGTTTGCACTGATACTGCCGTTTGTGTTCATACTGAAGTTCAACGAATACGAGAGCATCAATATCCCAATATGGTGCGCATTCGTAGTATCCGCTGTGATAATGGCAGTCAGCATCTTCGTGTCACGCAAGAGCGATATGGCATTCATGACAAGCCTTAATCTGAAGTTCGAGATAAAGAAGAGCGGCTTCGATGAATTCTATGTCAACAACGATTTCATGATGGCTACTTACCACGATCTGATCAAGGGATTTATGGCAGTCGGCCAGAGTTACTGTGTAGTCTTCTCGCAGAAATTCTGCCATGTCGCGGAGATGAACAACATCGTCAAAGTTCAGCATTGCTCAAAGGAATATAAGCTCAATTCACAGACCGTTGTGCGTCACTTCGTTCTCGTGACCGAAAAGGATAGTTTAGTCTTCAGGTATGCCTGTGCGGACGGCCTTGCGGCAGACCTCATGCTTGGTGAATTCATAAAAGCAGGCATAGAGACGGAAACGCTCCCGACGGAAAAAGTTAAGTGAGTTCTATCTCTGCATAAACAATATCCGTGACATCCCGCAGGATGTCTTCGGGAACTTTCTCAACGAATCTGCATTTTCTTGCCGACAGTTCCAAAGTCCATAAATGTTCGCACAAAACGACTCCCTTGGTCGTAGTGCGCCCGTCAAGCGGTATATGCAAAGGAAAACTGTTATTTGTATTCGTGATCGGACATACGATCGCCAGTTTGGTCCTCTTAATAAACTCGTCGTTGCTTATGACCAAAGCAGGTCTGAAGCCTGCCTGCTCGTGCCCATGCTGAGGATCAAAGTTTACTTTGATGATGTCTCCCTGCTTTACCATACTTCTTTCCCCTCGGGTCCGCCCCAATCAAATTCAGAAGGCTCGTATTTTCCCTTGAAACCTTCGAAAAGCTCCCTGATATTCTTCCTCCCTGACGGACGGGTCCGTTCGATCACTATCTTTCCGTCGGCAATAGAAATATCGACAGTCTCGTTCTCTGACCAGGAGAGATCATCCAGCATGTGCTTGGGTATCCTTATCCCCTGACTGTTTCCCCATTTTTGTATATTTACCGTCATGATCATCACCTCCACTTCGTTTATACCAAGTATATACACCAATTATACGTATTTCAAGACAATGGAAATCCGGTTATAGGACAATTCCGTTCAATTACATCACTGTTCCTCCCCATTATCAGCTGCGAAAACAGAAAGAGAAAAAACGGATATAATGAAAACTGTATCAGAAGACCTCATCCATCTGTAAGGAGTATATCCATGGCTAAAAAAGACAGCAGAAACACTGGGAAAACAAATAAGAGCAAAACTGAAAAGACATCAACTAAAGCCGTTCCGTCAAAAGGCGGAAAAACTGTTGTTCGGGATGATTCGGCCGGTGAAACGGAAACCGCAGATTCAGAAAAAGAAAACACACAATACATGACGCTCGAAGAGGAGCTGACTCTGTACAGAAACTTCATGGATGAGAAAGACTCCGATAAGCGCGAAGCAGCATGGAAAGAACTATCAGAGAAATTCGAAAGATTTATTCGCTGGATAGTCAAAAGATGCCTTTCCGAAAGATCCCAATACACAAGAACTGATCTGACTCAAGATGCCGTATTGAAGGAGGAATTATGGCAGTACGGAGAGGCTGCGCTTTACAAGGCAGTACTCAAATACGATCCGGATTCCCGTACAAAACTGACAACTTTTTCCCGTTTATGGATCTTTTATGATGTCCGCGATGAACTTGATTTCAGACTCGATCCGTCTGGTATTAAATTTCCGCAGGGGTACCATGGCAGGATGACACAGGTGGAACTGCCTGATGACCTCGTTTTTGAACAAGATTCGGAAGTTCATATGCCTAAGACGGCTAAACCCCTTGGCGAATACAGCGCAGAACGTCTCACTCTTCAGCTGCTCGAGACCCTGAGGCTTTGCAGCGATAAGGAAAACCCCGTTTCGACAAAAAAGCTCAAAGAAGATCTTCAGAATTATCTCCTCCACAAGCACAATAACAACACGGAACAAATGGAAGATGACAGGACTCTGAACAAAAGACTCGCCGAAATGATCTTGGAACTCGGCGGTAACAAGCTGATCGATAATAACAAGCTAATAGTTAATGATGAGAATTATTTCGGCAAGATCGGAGCTGATAAGGAAAAGCCGGTCAAACCAGTAAAGAAAGCTCCCAAGATCAAGTCTATGTATTACAACCATCTTTTTGACAGAGAGACGATGGACTCGCTTATACAGGCAGTCTGTGCTTCGGACGCTTTTTCAGCCGAAGATAAAAACAGGATCGTTGGTAAACTCATTTCGACAATGAGCAGTCACTATTACAATCCTCTCTGGAAAAACGGAGAGGTCAGGTTCGATCCCAAAGGTATCAGCGGACGCTACGGCAACCGCAGACACCTTACGGAAAATATCAAGATAATCCAGAAAGCGATCAACCACAACGCACAGATAAGATTCAGGTTCAACCGTTATAACGAAAAAGGCGAACTCGTTCCCACACACGGCAAGTATATTCACGAAACAAGCCCATACCACATCGTATGCTATGGAGATAATTTCTTCCTCGTTGGAATGGAGAGGAATTCCGATGAGGTCAAGCATTTCAGGATCGATCTCATGACAGATGTTGCCATCCGCACCTATGAGGAAACAGGAAGGTACATACCGATAGAATATACGGGAATATCAGACAAAGAACTGCTGAGGGACTATTGGGATCCTGAAAAATATCTTTCAGAGCATGCCTATATGGGCTATGGGAAACCGGAAAAAACCGTTTTCAAAGTCTCGCGGAAAGAGCCTACGATCTACACGCTCTTCCGCGATTGGTTCGGGGATCATTTCGAAGTCGCAGAAGATCCGAACGACCTGGATTCGCTCCTGATCGCAGTAAATATTACCTCATACGGAGCCTGCCAGTTTGCTCTGCAAAACTATGACAAGGTTAAAGTCCTGAACAAAGACGTCAGAAAAGAGATCGCAAAAGCGGTCAATGAATTAAATAAGAAATACGGTAAGACTCAGAGCTGAACTTCAAAAACTGCAAAATCTTGCAGTTCTCATTTCCATAACAAAGGTGAACAACAAGTTCACACGGTTATGGAGGTGAAAACATGGATGGATTTATTTAAAGACATGCGACGTTGAGCTTTACCTTGTGCCCGTATGCGATGAGAAAACCTCTTCCTGAAGAGCGGAATAATTCTACAGATCTCCGTACGTTCATCAAAAAGGCTCTGACAGAAGTGCCTTGTATCACCATTGAAAAATAAACATACCGCTTACGGATACGGGTCTCAGTAACTTTCTGAGCACTGTCCGGATGAGAGTTTTGGTAAAAACTGCAAAATCTTGCAGTTTTGTTTTCCATAACAATAGTGACAAACAAAAACACATGTCAAAGGAGGAAAAGACAATGCTTGATCAGGTTAAAAAAGGCAGGGCAATCCCCCTTAATGATTTCATTGAGATCGAAGGGATTGAATTAAGCTTCATCTTTGACGTCGGTGAGAGCACGGAAAAGAGCAGATCGATAGGTCTCGGCAGGAATCGCAAGTACAGGACATGCTATAGCGAAGTTTATCTGGTGCTCGAACCGGGAAAACCGGACCCGGAAAGGCCATTCACGGTAATCAGGATCGATGAGGGTGACATCAACCTCAGGGAGTTTCTCAGGAATAAGGGATACAGATCGACCGGGATCTATGGCCGCTCTTCTTCATTCAAATACTGCACCGCATTGATCTCGGATTACGGTTATGCGCTTCAGGAACATCTCTGGCTCGACTGTTGGATCTACAACTTTCGGGCAGTGATCAGAAGCGGCATCGAAGATGAAGTCAGAGATTTTTGGGGAGTCTGCACGGACGTGATGGAGACCATTCGCCCCCTGCTCTGCGAGGCACTGGCAGGTCCCGAAAAAGCCGGGAACACAATTCAGAAGATCGACCGCGAACTCAGTCAGGCCGGGCTTATTTAATACCCGGCAAATCAAAAAGCTTTCATAAATTATTATAAAGAAAGGAAGGTACAGAATATGTACAACAATTACGAAGAGACCAG
>Ga0247611_10002113_pt1 | contig 33404 bp, 57 predicted proteins | sample 177DNAGHGhighgp2_FD_192422 | JGI IMG/M metagenome (GOLD analysis project Ga0247611, IMG submission 192422) | Sheep rumen microbial communities from Palmerston North, Manawatu-Wanganui, New Zealand - 1770 DNA GHGhigh gp2 | ecosystem: Host-associated > Mammals > Digestive system > Stomach > Rumen... | reverse complement strand
CTGCAACCGTGCTTGATGAAAATCTTACATTAACCTGGGATGCCGGGACTCTTCCGACTAAGGGAGAAAACACGACTGTCGCTACCGGAATTGAATCTGCGATATCTTCTCAGCCGACTTTCTCTGGAACTGGAGCGAGGCTTGTGACTGGTAACATTGAAGTTCCGAATGCCTATAACGCATCGTTTAGCGGAATTGAGGGAAATGTGACTGTGAGCGGAACAACCGATGGAACCGTTTCTCAACCAACCTTCTCTGGAACAAAGGTTCAGATTGCAGGTACGACCACGGCAAAAGGTACTGTCACGCAGCCGACATTCAATGGTACCGACGCAACGATTACTGTCGAGTAACCGTATTTAAGAAGGGAGTGAAATAATGGCGGATATTTCCAAAATCACTCTGCTAAATGGAGATATATACAATTTAAAAGACAGTAGCGGACGAACTCTGATTAACAATATTGATAACAGGGTGACTGTCATAGAAACAAAATTAAATAACATTGTGGTACAGGATTCACAAACCGGCGTTCTGACCATTGGCGGAGACAGCTGAAATGTCTAAGAATATTAGCTTACTTGGTTAGGATTACGCAAATGTTCCGGGCGTCAGGCTGCCTCAAACCAATGGCGGTATGGCTTATTTTGCAGACGTTACCAGTACTACCGCCACGGCATCGGACGTAGCAACAGGGAAGGTATTTTTCGGGGCAGACGGTGTTCAGCAGATTGGTACTGCAGCTACCGGCGGAGGCTCCGCAATCACGGTCACTGATGAAACCGACGAACATGGCGGAACGATCAGAACCATTACTGCGGTCGATCTGACTGGCGATACGGTAAGCCCTTCCACGCTTCTCAAAGGATATACAGCGCATGATTCCAAGGGTAATCCAATAACCGGTACGGCTACGGGTGGCAGTTCAATGCTGATAGAAAAAACGATTACCGCCAACGGGACATATAACGCGTCATCTGACAATGCCGACGGATATTCTAAGGTTACGGTGAATGTTCCAGTCCCAGAGCCTTCTCTGCAGATAAAGACCAAAACTTACACACCAACCGAGTCGCAGCAGACGGCAACTATCGGCCCAGATAGTGGTTATGACGGGTTGGGTAAGGTCAACATCACAATAGATGCCATATCTTCAACTTATGTCGGTACCAAAGTTACAAGACAGGCGGCTAAGACGGTCACGCCCACCAAGTCGGCTCAGACTGCGGTTGCATCAGGTGTCTACACGACTGGTGCTATCACGGTTGCGGCGATCCCGGCTCAGTACATTACTACCACAGATGCCACAGCCACGGCGGCTCAGATCAACAGTGGTGCGACTGCCTATGTTAACGGCGTAAAAGTGACTGGCACACAGGTAATACAGCACTACTACACTGGCTCTTCTGACCCGTCTTCCTCGACTGGCTCTGACGGTGATATTTACCTTAAGGTGGTGACGTAATGGCGACAATAAGATTAGTGCCAAGTGTTAGTGCGGTCAGCAACTCGTCTTATGCGTCAATTAGTAATGCGTCCAATATGTACACTAACACGGACAGCACTACCCACGGCACGTTCACGCACAACAGGGCGTCGACAAACAACACCTATTACGGTTACCTGAGAGGGTTTAACTTCGATGATGTGCCGAGCCAAGCGGTCGTAAGTGGATTTACCATTAAGATTAAAGCCAGTGCGACAGGACATACCACAAGTACATCGTCCTCGTATTACATGGGACTGGTAAACGGCACTACTCAGATTGGCAGTACATCCGCATCGGGTAGACTGTCCACGACTGTTACTACGTTTACCTTTGCCGAGGGATCGCTCACATGGGAAATCATTACTGGATACGGGTCTAACTTCGGAATCAGAATCCCGATGCGAAGAGCGTCATCCAACACGGCTGATGTGGTGTCCGTTTACGGTGCTGAGATTGAGGTTACATACACCGTACCTAATCCGAGGACAGTCACCACAACGCTTACTGGTGACGGTACGATTTCGCCGAGCGGCACTCAGACCATGTACGATGGCGATGAGTATGAACTGACCATTACGCCAACAGACAAGTCGGCAACAGTTACCGTGACCAAAAATGGGACGGATGTATCATCTGAATTGGTGGCGCATGGAGCGGGTTCTACGGTATCGCTCGTGCCTGCTGATGTAACTACAAGTGGCATTCAAAGCGGTTCGTCTTATGCGCAGTATGCGGTCGGGCATAGCGCAGAGAGTCCATCGTCAAGCGGCGCATCGTCCAATATGTATGCCTCTAATTACTCTACTGGATACGCGGAGTACAGCTTCGACTTCTCCGCTATACCGAGTAACGCCGCAATCGACTCTGTTGAAGTCAGGTGCTACGGGCACAGAGAGTCAAGTACCATCTCGTCAACATACGTGTCGCAGTGCGTCTTGTATAGCGGTAGTACAGCTATCAGTGACGAGGTTGATTTTCCGAGTACAGCAAACACTCTGATTACACTTGCACCGTCAGGCACGGTTACAAGGTCACAACTGGACAGCTTCACAGTTAGACACTACGTCGGATACTATGGCGGATTGGTACTGGGCATCACTGTAGAGGTCACTTACGCAACAGGGAGCGGATTAGACCACTACACTTATACGACAACGATAAGTGGCAACATGACCATAGCTGTCACTATCGGCGGCGCAGTGCAAACAGATACGCTCTACGTCAAAAACAGCGGAGCTTGGGTGGCCGTGAGCAAGGCGTTTAAAAAGGTCAATGGCGCATGGACAGAGATTAGTGTTAGCACAGCATTTGACACCAACACGAAATACGTCAGGGGGAATTAAATGGCAATTTCAAAAGTTATATTAAACGGCGAGACGCAGATGGACGTAACGCAAAAGACCGTTACTGCGGGGGCTATGCTGTCCGGGACTACTGCGCTGAAAAATGACGGCACGGACATCACCGGGACTATCGCAAGCAAGACATAGGCTGACCTTACGGCAAGCGGCGCAACTGTAACCGCACCCGCCGGGTACTATGCATCTGCGGCAAGCAAGTCGGTGGCAAGCGGATCTACGGGGACTCCGACTGCATCAAAGGGCACGGTGTCTAATCATAGTGTCAGCGTTACTCCGTCTGTAACCAATACGACAGGATACATAACGGGCGGCACAAAAACCGGGACAGCGGTGACCGTCAGCGCATCGGAACTTGTCAGCGGTACGAAGACAATATCTGCATCTGGGACAACAGATGTTACCAATTACGAGTCTGTATCTGTGCCAAGCGGTTCTGCCAAAACTCCCGCAACCACAATCACGGCAAACCCCACGGTCAGCGTCAACAGCAGTGGTTTAATCACGGCGACAGTTTCCAAAACGCAGAATGTGACCCCGTCCGTATCTGCCGGGTATGTATCTTCCGGGACGGCGGGGACTATCACGGTAACAGGTAGCGGCACAAAACAGCTGACCACACAGGGGGCGCAGGGCATCCATCCGTCAACCACTGACCAAACGATAGCAAGTGGCACATACCTTACAGGGGCGCAGACTGTCGTGGCAGTCAGAACAGCAAATCTTTATGCGAGTAATATCGTCAATGGTGTGACGATCAAGATTGGCGACACGACTGATGATGACTGTGTAGCATCAGTTACTGGTAAAGTGCATACTTCCGGGTACGTTGCGACAATAACGAGGACGGGAAGCTATCGTTATTGTGGGGTTACTTATGATGGTGTAGATTTCCCACATGATTCTATTAATACGTTCCTTTTTTCTTCGGGGGATGTGTTGGAAATTACTAGTGGTGCAAACCTTGGTGGGGCGAAGATATATATTGATGGCGTTCTAGTTGCCAACAGTGGACAGGATGCCTCAGTCACCTATAATTATTCGCTTCCGGCAAATTGCATCAATATTTTGATGGAAGAGGGGAATTCATCAACAGTATATGTTACTACTCCCACACTGGCAATAACCGAAAATGGCACTTATAATGTCGGGGATTATGGTAAAGCTGAAGTTAATGTGCCGAGCAGCGGCGGGAATGATTTTATCATTACCCTGACCAAAAATGCGTCTACTGGGATATGGGAACCTGACTGCACCTATGCTGAAGCACAGGCGGCGTATGTTGCGGGAAAAACTGTGGTATTCGTGGCATCTTATTATCCTTGTGTGTCCGAATACGTAGACGGACAAGACCCTTTTATCTATTATGAGGTAGATGTCGCAGAGAACGACTTCGTATCGACCTATACTTATACCCAGTATAGCTATCTATGGTATAGCTCTGGCGTGGTGGCGCAGGATCCCAATGTATTTTACGATACGGGTAACAGCGATGCCGTCCCGGCAGATGTCGCATCGGGCAAGGTCTTTTACAACGCCGATGGTTATCAGACAGGTACTGCAAGCGGTGGGGGCGGATTGGACGCAAGCTATAAAGCGGTTATCCAAAGAGACAATGCCGATGTAACATTGCCGGATGATTTGACTAAGGTCGGTGACTATGCCTTTTACGGCGGAAGAAACCTTAGGATAACATCATTACCGAGCGGGATTACAACTATCGGCAGTTATGCGTTTGGAAATACTGCAATAAACGTGGCATCACTCCCGGATGGTATTACAACTATCGGAACTTTTGCATTTTACGGTTGCTCAAACCTTGCTTTAACGTCTCTTCCGAGCGGGATTACAACAATTCCACAAAATTGCTTCCAATACTGCTCAAACCTTGCTTTAACGTCTCTTCCGAGCGGCGTAACAGACATTGGTAGTAGTGCATTTTACGGTTGCTCAAACCTCGCACTGACATCGCTGCCAAGCGGAGTGCAGACTATCGATAGTAGTACATTTTACGATTGCTACGCTATCACTTCAATGTCTCTCCCGGACGGGATTACAACTATCGGCAGTTATGCGTTTGCACATTGTGAGGGCATGACCTCGATCAGTTGCAACGGTACGATAACAACGATGGGCAACTATGCTTTTAATGGTGACGCTTCCCACCAAATGCACATTGCTCATGCCAGTTTCCCGAATATGGCGGTATCTTCTCTTACAACAGTATTCGGGTCTACGGCAACGACATATGCTTGCCGGTTATTAGAAGATGCAGATATTGGCAATACAGCGGCGATTGCGGCAAACGCCTTTGCCAACTGCAACAAACTGCAAACCCTTATCCTCAGAAAAACAGGAAGCATCTGTACCCTGTCCAACGTGTCAGCTTTCCTTAATACTCCGATGCGTGGCTACAACGGCTTATCAGGTACAATCTATGTCCCGTCCGCTCTTATATCCACATATCAGACGGCCACAAAATGGAGTACCATCTACGGCGAGGGTCATGTCACTTTTGCGGCAATAGAAGGGAGTCAGTATGAACTGTAATTGCTGTCGCACACTATTCGTTCGCGCAATCTATAACAGATATGGTGAAATAAATAATGAGTAAAACAAAAAGACTTCAGTCTAAAATAGTTATACCTACTGATAACGAACAGACTATAACTCCAGACAATTAGTTTGATGGATTATAGGATGTCGTAATCAAGGCTATACCAAATGAATATATTATTCCAACCGGGGAGATTTAGATTACATCAAATGGTGCAACCAATATATCTAAATATGAGTTTGTAAATATTGATGTTAAGCCAAGTCTACAAGAAAAGACCGCCGTGCTGTCAAAAGCAACGTAGGTTGTAAAGCCCGACGTTGGATATTATGGACTTGCAAAAGTAGATATTCCCGCAATTCCTAACGATTATATTATCCCGACTGGTGATTTGAGTATTAACACAAACGGAACTAAAGATGTTAAAGGTTATGCATCTGTCACCGTCAATGTTCTTCCGACGCTTCAACAAAAAACGGTCACACCATCTGACAAACCGACTGTTGTCGAGGCTGACTATGATTACAACGGTCTTCTATCTGTGACTGTTGACGCAATTCCAGACGAATATATTGTTCCGTCTGGCGAAATAAGAATTAACGAAAATGGGAAGACGGATGTTAGCAAACTCTCGTCGGTTGTGGTTAACGTTAAACCGGCACTTCAGTCAAAAGCCGTCGTCCCGTCAGCCGCACCACAAATCGTTGTGGCCGATGCGAATTATGACGGATTGTCTTTGGTTAATGTTGCTGCCATACCGGATAAATACATCGTTCCTGAAGGGGCAAAAAATATAACTGCAAATGGTACGGTTGATGTCACAACGTATAGTGCAGTTAATGTTGATGTTACTCCTAGCCTTCAGTCAAAAGAAGTCACGCCAACAAAAGAAAGACAAGTTGTCAAAGCAGATTCTTTGCATGACGGTCTTTCTGAGGTTGCTGTAAGTCCAATCCCGGATATATATATTATACCGTTTGGAAGCTCTGCGATTACAAAGAATGGCACCGTTGATGTGACTACGTTATCTTCTGTGGTGGTTGATGTGAAACCCGAGCTTCAATCAAAAACAGTAACACCAACATCATCTCCGCAGGTAATCAAGGCTGACGATACATTTGACGGGCTTGCGTCTGTAAGAGTCGAAGCAATACCGAGCAAATATATTATCCCATCTGGGGTGGTAGCTGTCTCATCAAATGGAGAAGTTGATGTTTCAAAGTACTCCAAGGCTGTGGTTAACATTCAGCCGGAGCTGCAGGCAATCGATATTGTTCCGACTAAATCTAAGCAAACCGTAAAACCAGACTTTGACCACTATGGTTTGAGCGAGGTAACAGTGGATGCTATTCCAGAACAATATATTATTACCGATGACGCCGATGCGATTGCAAGTGAAATTGTCTCTGGAAAGACTGCGTATGTTAACGGCAAGAAGGTCGTAGGGGAACTTGAGACGTAGCATTGCTTTACCGGATCAATGGCTCCATCAGATTCGTTGGGAAAAAATGGGGATATCTATATAAGAATAGGGAGTTAATAAATGGCTATAGTTAAATTAATTCCGAGTACATATTCTTTTAGTGATACACATCTTGATATTACAGATGTTGAAAACATGTATTCTGATGTTAGCAGTGATACATTCGCAACGGTAATAAACAAATAGAACAGCACTGCATCGTGCTATCTCTATATCGGCGGCTTCAACTTTTCAGCGGTTCCAAGTAATGCCATTGTACGGTCTTATACTGTTAAGCTGAAAGTTGCTGAAAGCGGAGTCAGTACATCTTCGTCTTATGCACCACGGCTTGTTGGGATAGACTCAATCTGTCAGCCGCTACGTTCTGGCACACGTATATTAGTGTTCGACTGCAAGAGCGATTGGGGAACAATAAGCAGTCGTGATTTTAAAATTGAAATTAACTGTCGCAAACTCAGCAAAAATAACCCAGGGTTTGTATATGTCTATGGCGCTGAAATCGAGGTCGATTACACGACTTCTATTACATCCGCTATTACTACATCGGTAGTCGGTCGTGGCTCAATCTCTCCAAACGGAGTTCGCGAGCTACAGAATGGTAGCGCAGATACACTAACAATAGCTCCTGATCGTACCGGAGATAAAATATATATTACCAAGAATGGCGCTGACGTTTCCGGCCATCTCATACCACATGGCAAGACCTATGTTTTAAGTGCCGTGCTTGGTAACTGCAAGATAACGTCCGGCAGCTTTGGTGCTTCAGACGCGGTATATTTTACCGGTATAGTTGGTCATGGTGTTGGTGCTACAAGGACAATAAGCAATTATCGTTCTAACAGTTCAAGCACGGTCTTTGAATATGATATGTCATTCAGCGGGATACCAAGTAATGCTACGGTCGAACGAGTGTACTGCAAGGTAAATGGTCATGCAGAAAACGCTTCATCTTCGTGCATGTCTGTTCAATTAAAGTCTGACTCAACATATTTATCTAAAAGAATAGACTTTAAGACAACTGGAACAAACAACAATGTCGTTACCCTATAGGCAAAGCCAACGATTAAGCAGCTCGAAAGCATGGTACTGGAATGCGAGGTTGGTTCTTATGGCGGCGCTATCAATGGTGCGACCTGCTATGTTGAATACTCGATAAATGAAAGCAAACCAAGCTATTACACATATACCTACATAGTCAATGGTAATGCTGATATCGCCGTAACCATTGAACCGGTTATTAACAACAGCGTTAGTGTCAAACTGAATGGTGCCTGGATTGAGGCTTCAGAAGTGTACAAGAAAGTGAATGATGTGTGGGTAAGATGTAATGATCTTACCGCAGCATTTGATCCAGATACGAATTACGTCAATGTAAATGTATAAGATGTGTTAAGGGAGTGTATCCGACTATGGACGCACTCCCTATTTTTTTACTGTACACTATTAACCTGTTTGGTTCCAATGATATATACTGTTTTACAATATGGGCATTTTACAATCGAATCAGAATATTTCTGTTGAATTTTGGCTCCACAGTTTTTGCAACTCAATTCTACAAATTCAAATTTGCGACCCTCTAGATCTTTAATCCAATCTTCAAGCATATGGATCTTTTGACTTAATGAATCCTCAGCCTTGGCGTTTAAACTATAATTCGCTACACTAAGTGGATTATATGTATCGCATGTACCAAAGTTACACGGATTATCAAGTGTTGATTGTTTTACTTTCATTATCATACTTACAGGAACTTCCTCCTTCCTGTGTTACCTCTGTGTTACCTCGTTAAAAACCCCAGTGTTTATGCGGCTTTTCAGGCCATACTTGTTCCGTGAGGCCGCAGGTTCGAATCCTGTCGCCCCGATTTCTCCAGTAAAATCAAGGGTTTCCAGACTTCTCTCGAACACATATTCGTGTTACCAGTTGTTACCTCAAGAGATGGAAGCTCTTGATTTTTTTTGTGCAATCTCAACAAAGTTTGCTCGTTCCTTTAGAGTTGTGATATCGTAAGTATAATACATATCATTCACATTCTCTGTGTGACCAAGCAGCGATGCTGCGACTGTTACCGGAACACCGTTACATCTGAGCTTTGAATTCAGCGTTCTTCTAAAAGCATGGATTCCTCTCTCTGGTATTCCAATCATACGGCAGCGATTCTTAACACACGAAGAGATTATGTTTGCGTGGACTCTACCATTCTCATTGGCAAATACCCACTCACATAAATACCCTCGTTCCATCTCGACTTTCTTTAACCTGTCGAGTAACTTCCTTATATCATATGTTATAGGGAAGTTCCGCTCTTTGCCGTTCTTGGTTGTATCAATATAGTAATCTTTACTAATTCTGTCGTACTTCTCAGACTTGTCTATCACTATATAGTCCTTGGTAATTGAATCCCATTTGAGCGCCGCCAACTCTCCGACTCTCATTCCTGTCAGAATGGCAAGCTCTACGGCATATGCAGGAATATATTCCGGGTGCTGCTCATATCCATCGTAAAGATTTTTGTAGAATAGCTCCATCTCGTCATCCGACACAAGCCGTGACGCCATGTTCACCGCAGGCGTTTCACAATATTTATAGAAGCTTTTGGCTGCCAGGTACTTCATTGGGTCGTCGCTAATGTATTGGTTAATCAGCGCACTCAGCAATATGTTATGGATGTACCCATATAGGGATTTCACCGCGCCTTTTCTTAGATGCTTCCTCTTTGCTGAATTAATAATGAATAGTTTTATATGTTCCTCGTTCATCTTTTTTAAATCAATCAGCTCAAAGTCCTCACCTTTAAAGAAGCGCTTATAGTCTGTGTCGTACTTCACTGTTGTGGAATTGGAAACCATTTGATCCTGAACCGATCTCCAATGCCAGTAAAAATCGAAGAAGGTCTTTTGGTTCCGACTAAAATACTGGTCTGTAATTGCTTGCTCAAGGTCTTCTCGTCTTTTCCTCTTGATCTTCTTCAGTTTTCCATCCTTCTCTATGTGTGTCCACCAGTTGCCATCTTTACCAAACCATATCGAGTGTTTATGATTTTTTAATGCCTCCTGTCGTCTTGCCATGTCAGCTTGTTCCTGTAAGTATGACATGTCAAGTATACCACTAGAGATGGCATATTGTAAAACATCTGTTTGGCTCAGCATTTAATCTTATTCGTTAGTCTCCATCGAGAACATAGTTGGTCTATGTATCTCGTATCCACATTTTTCATAAACATGTATTGCTTTACTGTTATCAGCGTTTACCCAAAGACACTCACATCCGTATTTATCAGTTAACATCTGCACAACTTTTGTCCCGTAGCCGTTGTTTTGATATGGCTCATAGATTGATAATCTGGATATCATCTTGCCATTGAGATCAACTTCAGCTTCTCCAATCTTAGTTCCATCAACAAAAATAGAAAGCTCTTGATACAGTTCATTTTCTTTAATATCTATCATCTATTATCTCCGACACAATTATCTATCATCTAACAATAAACCAACAAATGAAATTCATCCCGCCACCTACGCTTCGCTTAGAGGTGTGGGATTTCTTGCTATTTTTCTAGTTAAAAATAAAAATGTTATAACAATATAATTAATAACTGTGTGCATTATCACTTTTCCAAATTAAGCATATGATTAATTATATTTCATATACACTTTATAACCCCTTGCTTTAGCATCATTACAATCTGATTCCAATTTATCAGCATTACCATTATCATTTGATGTTTCCACAAATGATGATGGATTGAAAAGGAAGTTCATCAGCGACTCTTCGTCATCTAAAATTTCATCAACAGTGCATCCCCACTCATAATCGTGATCAATATAATACCATTCAGACTTTGACTCATTAAGTGCAATACCATATTTTGATAAAATATTTTTAAGACGCTTTAAATACCCACTTGGATCTGGTTTGCAATAAATCATTGTAAGAAGATAATCAGCTTTATCATACACATCATGATACTTCTTATTTTCCCATCCATATTCACCTGTCTGACATCTTAAAACATTTGGGATATTTGGTGAAATTGATTTGCTATTTGCGATACAGATACAATGTACAGAACTGCTATTTGTTTCAAACATTTTCATTCTTGTCTTTTTCATTATACAACCTCATTTGATAATATTATTAGAAAATCCGCACGTTCCTCATTGCTATTTTGTTCATATAAATTTTTGCAATTCATTGGCGGCAGTCTTCTTGTCTTCATCTGTTTTAATCATCATACAAGAAAATTCTTTACTCCAAAAATTTACCCAATTATATGCTTCTTCAGCAATAGTTTTTACCGAACCATATGGTGAATAATATTCTTTTGAAATTTTAAGAATCTTTTCATTGATATAATCCGCAACAGACTCAAGCTTTTTTAGATTTTTAAGTCTTTCTGTGTCAATTGATGCATCAGCTACAGGTTCAATATTTCCAATAATTGAAATTAATACGTCATAAATTTGCCTAGATGTTAACTCTGTTTTATTTACCATATTTTCTCCATTAATTTTACAACGAGTGAAAATATTCCTATCATTATAAATAATGACATTATAGCGACGATGCATGGAATTAAAAATAATACTGTTATAATGATTGTCATGTGATTTTTAATGTATACCGTTTGCCGTCATTATATTATGATAACTATATTCGAATGGAAGTTTTGTTGGCATTGTAATTATTTCAAAATGTTCACCACAGTATGGACAACGGTACGGTTTGATTTGGTATTGTTTGATTAAATAATTATTTTTTGTTGTATATTCATTTTCATCGTCTATTGTGTAATCAATTGTTGTAGTTATAATCTTCTTGCAATTGCTACACACAGGTACAAAATTAATTTCCGCCATTTTTAGTTATGAATTAATGTAATAATATATTCAATAGCTTTTGCCGTTGGCGCTGCCTGCCATTGAATAGCCTCAGATACACTCCACCAAGTTCCTAAAAGAAAAAGTACTCCGATAAAAGCAAAACCTATAATACCTAAACTCCAGAAATCATCATATTTACTTTTTTTGTTGCTGACAACAGTTCCGATAATGCAAAGGGCAAGAAAGATACAACAAAACACCGCATCAATCCATGCTCTAGCAATACAAAGTCGTGCCATTTCTGGTACTAAAAATTCCTGAGTAATATTAAACTTTTGGCAAAGGTTATTGATGACATTATTTATCTGTTCACCTATCATTTATTTGTATCCTCATCTAAAACTACTTTTATAACCTTATTTTGAATAGCTTCGAGTACAGCCGTTTTGATAGATCTATCAGTCCAAAAATTATTCATTCTTTTATCAATAAATTCTCGAATAAAATTACCAGAATTACTCTCGGCGTTTAGACTTGCTATACATTCATCAATAGCTTTATTTACTTTGTTGTTTAATGTCTCCAAAACAATCTCTTTAAGGTATGCCTGATTAATACCTGCGTCAGCAAGCATTTGACTAATTTGAAGTCTTAGTTCTCTTTTTTCTTCGTAATTCATTTACAATACACCTTCCTTTTTCTTGTCCGTCAGGGTGATATATCCACTGACCATGCACTACCGGGACGGCATCAACAGTTGGCAGTGCCTTTATGACAGTTATTGCATCGTTGACCGTATCACATTTCAAGGTGCTAATACCAACCCCGTCAGAACAGTCAATTCCTTCAAGCGCATCCAGTGCCGCATTCAGTTCAATCAGCTTTTTCATTGTTGCCGTCCTTCCAGTCCATCCGTGTGCCGCAGTTAGGGCAATGGAGATATTTATTAAAATTAAACGTCGTGGTCACATCGACATAAAAACCGCACCTTGAACAGTAGGCATCTTTCGTGTTGACCTCATTATTTGCGTTAATGTGATACTGCCACCGTCCATGCACAACCGGGACAGCATCCACGGTCGGGGCGTGGTCAATGTAATCAATAAACTGGTTAAGTATAGTCTCGGCAGATGCCTTGACTTGCATCTTCCATGTTTCTGTTGCAAGCCGTTGCACCTTCCTCTTCAGAGTATCAGCATCAATTGTTCTCATGTGTCACCGTCCTTCCCGTCTAACTTCACCCCACAGTTAGGGCAGTAGTTCATACGCATCGCATCGTACTGATCATATTCAGTATCGCATTCAGAGCATTTATAGTGCGGTGCATACCCAATGCCGAATGAATCGTAAATCTCTTCATACCATCTTACCCAGTGACCGTGCCGTACTGTGACAGCATCAACGGTAGGCAAAGCTTTGAGCATTCCCTTCGTTTCCATATATGCTTCCTTGCTATGTTCGTTTGCCTCGTAAAAAGATATAGCGTTAAGATTTTCCAATCCTTCCAGAGCCGCATCCAGTTCAATCAGTTTTTTCATGGTTTCCATTCTTCCCGTCCATTCTTGCACCACAATTCTCGCAGTACATCGGGTATATCTGCCCTGTTGACATCATGCTTCTTTCGTGCCCGCACTTACTGCATCGGATTTTCCATGTATACGTTTCCGAATCGATGTCAATCCACCGTCCATGCTTTACCGGGACAGCATCTATCCGCTCGACATCCTCAAATTTATCCCACATCTCAACGCAATAACTGTCAGGGCAAAACAATCCGGGATAACAGTATTTGCGGCACAACACCTTGATTGCATCCCCGATGCGGATTAACGCATCAGGATTTCTTGTCTTGCTCATTGTCACCGTCCTTCCGTTCACCACGACTGCAATACTCCCCTGCTGTTGTGTACAGATTCCCTATGTGGGTCATCCTTGCCATGCACTCATGATACTGTGGTGCGGCAGAGCTTCCCGGATATTTGCTCCAAAAGCGGCAATCCCAGCACCTTACCACCGGGACGGCATCAACAGTTGGCAGTGCCTTTATGACAGTTATTGCGTCGTTGACCGTATCACATTTCAAGGTGCTAATACCAACCCCGTCAGAACAGTCAATTCCTTCAAGCGCATCCAACGCCGCCTGTCTTGAAATCATGTCATCCATTGCACCACCTTTTCTGCAATGATTAGCACCATCACAAAAAACTGTATAACATTTGCGGTCATTGCATAGTCAATATCATCAGCGTCTTTTATCCCAAAAATCTTAACTGATATCATTGTTGCGGCAATTAACGCAAGAATATAAATGGCAACAATGCCGATACACAGAAAGATTTCCAGCGCTATTTCAACCATTGCCGTCACCATCCTTTCCGTACATACGTGCGCCGCATTCGTCACAATACTTTTTGCCGCACTCGTCGTACCCGCCACACACTAAATTTCCGCATTTCGAGCAACTGTAGTAGTAACCATATCTTTCGCCCATACCTACGCCCTCGCTCCAGTATCGTTTTTTTATCCACCGTCCGTGCTTTACCCTGACAGCATCCACATTCGGGAGCTGTATAATCATCCTGTGCGCTTCGCTTTTGTCCTTTGCTTTTCTGACAGTCTCAATAGCCGCTTGTCTGTCAATCAGGTCTGTCATCAGTTTTTCTTTCTGCAATATAGATTCGTCCTGCTATGATGCTGTTTAATAAGGTTCTGTACTGTAAGGACATAAGCGCCGACCTATGCGTGGTTCTTCCGTTCCACTTGTACCAGAGGCTTTCGCACTGATCAAAATCAGAAATGGTTTCAATTCGCCTACCTTGTGCGTACATAGATTTACTCATCGGTTCTCCTTTCTGCATGGCAACACCAATCAAGCGGCTTGACACCGTGGTTCCAGTATCCGCACCGTTTGTCATGGCATATCCAGTGTATGCAGTCTCCACAGACCACGATGTCCGGCTGTGCGGGTGGCAATGCTTTTAAGCCATTAACGGCAGTCTCCGCATCAATCAGCTTTGTTAATCTTCCAGCTTCAATCACATCAATAGCCGCTTGTCTGTCGACCAAATCACCCATCGCCCTTCCTTTCCGCTGATGCACAATAATAATCTCCGTCCATATACTCGGCTTCGTCAGGAAACCAGATATCGCAATACTTGCAGCTTCCATCAGAGGTTAGCCGTGCATATTTACAGTTCTTACATCTGATGATTTCTGGCTGTGCAGATGGTAACTGCTGTATAGAATTAAGTATTTCTCTGGCTTCACCTCTTCTTTGTCGAAGTCTTTCTCTTGCGTTAAATCATTCATTATTTGTCACCTTACATGGTTATGATCGGCAGAATACCGCGCATCAGACAGACCGCTTTTTAATCTTTCTTCGGCTTCATATTCTGCAATCCAGTCCCTTTTCCCATCCTTGTTTTTGATAATATATTCAAGCGACCATGTTCTATATGCCACTTGTGGAATATCAATCAATACACTCACGTTCTTCTCCTTCCGGGAGGTACGGAGCCGGGAGCGGCATCCATGCGATTACTTTCATAGTGGAGTGCCATGCATAGATATAGCAGTCTTTTCCTTCGTATCTCTTCCATCTACACTGTTTTTGATAGCCGTCTTCCATGCATACCCAATAACTCCGCTCTTCTTCCTTCGGAAGTTCACGACTGCACGGAATCCACCCCGGATGTGGATAGTTTTTATACTGATTCCACGCATCACATTCTCCGCATAGTGCTCTCGCATCTTCCACAGGCTGTGCGGACGACAAATCTTTGAGGATTTTAATATGTCTGTCGCAAGTCATCACCTGAGTTTCCACCTTTTCAAAATCCCCAGTAGCTTTAAATACCGCCACCACATTTGGATCGGTTAAATCTATTTTGTCTTCCTTAATTGCTTCAATTGCCGCCGCCCTGCTGATTGAATCAGTAATAGTGCCTGTACCTATATGACAATGCACATGGTCACAATCCCAGTCGCCACCATGATTCACGCAGTCTGAGCAATCCAGTTGTTCGGATTTTCCGAACAGTTCCTCTCTGTGATTCCACCACTCAACAAGTTGGCTCAATCTTCTCGCACTCGACCGCCCGCTGATGTTCATCCCGTTGATATGCGTAATATAGCAACTGTCCTTGTGATTTGCTTCCAGTTTCCACACTCCCGCATCCGGGGAGATGTCCTTCCATGCTTCCCAGTAGATATGAGGCATTACCCCGCAGAACGGGCAAGGTTTTAACTCAGTCATTTCCATCCCCCTTATGAAAGCAAAATCAGAACCGCCAAAACGCACAGCGGCATTGCAAATACAAGTGACAGCCCGACAATCTCAAATATTTCACTCATGATTGTCATCGTCCTTCCGCTTTTTCCTTTCTCCCATATGCCTGACCACAACCACGATATTTTCATCCGTTAGCGAATTCAGCGTTTCATAAGTGAAGTCTCTTGATTCATCCCATCCTTTGTTTAACCCTGCGCTATATCCAACACCACACCCCATGAGGAAACAGCCCATAAAGGCAATGAAAATAAACACTTCATCCATTCTGTTCACCGTCCTTCACGTCCATCCTCGCCCCACAGTTCGGGCAATATTTCATGACACTCCATACCCCCCATCTATCACCGCAAACGGAACAAGTGGCTATTCCGCCATCTTTATCTTTCCACCGTCCATGCCGTACCGGTACAGCCTCAACGGTCGGAGCATCATCAAGCCATCCGCAGAAATCCATTTTTGTATAGATCCGGTCATATTCGCAATCCCTGACATATGTTTTGCAATCCTTACAGTCATTTGCCATTTGGCAATCCGCTTTCAGCGCATCAGCATCCACAAGCCGCATATTATCACCCATCTTTCGGTTCCCACTTACTCGGAACCCCGCTATAGCGTTGCTCACACTGACTGCATGGATACACGCCCGGAGTCCTGTCCTTGTGACGGCAATTTATGCAGTCATGCGGCGATTTGTCATCTGTGGTTGCGCTGAGTACATCGACAGCCATCCGACATGCTTCCGCAAGCGGCGTGGTCGGACAAATCTCAGCACATCGAGTTAATTCATTAATTGCCTCGGCCTTAGTCATGTTTTCCTCCCAACGCGAATCCGAGAACGAATCCGATAATCCAACCCAACGACAATCCAAATAACATGCTTGCAATCATAGTCATCTGTTTCCCGCTCTCCCTAAGCCTTCGGTATGTTGAACCTTCAGCATTAAAGACTCAATTAAATCAGTGCGCTCCCCTAGATATCTGATACATCCTTTGTCAACATTCTCAACACACCCGTTCTCGTTGAACACAATGTACTCATATTCTGTCATGTCAATGATTGCTGCGCGGATGTTGTCAATTGAATAAACAACAATGTCTCCAACCTGAAGCTCATTCATACTTTTTCTCTCCAACGATGTATTGTGAAATTATTGTTCGTGCTGTTGACTACCCAACCACCAAGCTCAATATCCCATATTGCGCTGCTAAAGTACGATTCTCCTGTGGTATTGTCAGTCCAATCTACTATTACTTCTCGACTGTTTTCAGGAGTTCCATCCTCAACGTCGTGCCACATCAACACCATATCAACTCTCCTATTTTAATTAGCTCCGGTACTTCCGAATCCACCAGCGCCTCTGTTTGTGTCGTCAAGGTTTTCCGTTTCAATAAAATCGACGTTTGGATATGGTTGAATGACAAGCTGAGCGATTCTCTCGTGTGCGCCAATATATCTAGGAGATGGCGAATCGTTATGCAGCGCAACCATAATCTCGCCTCGATAATCGCAATCAATAATTCCAACACAGTTTGCAGGTCTTAGTCCTCGTTTTGTTGCAAGACCGGATCTTGCGTAGATAGCGCCAAAATATCCCTCTGGAATCTCTAGGGCAATACCAGTGCTAACCATCTTGGTCTCGCCAGGATAGACTGGAGACGACTCCATAGTTGTGTCAGCATATAAATCAAATCCTGCCGCCCCGGTAGAACCCTTTGTTGGAATTGTTGCTGTTTCAGTAAGTCTTTTGATCTTGATATTCATATAGACCTCCATCTGATTTAATCATCTTTGATAATACTAGCACACTTTACCATATAGTGCAACATCTGTTTTGCTTACCTTTAAACAAACTTTGTGGTCTCTAGCACCTGATTGTTGTCTGTTATCTTTACTTTTAGGTCATCCGTGATCGTAATCTTTACTTTCGCAGACCTATATTAATCCCCCTGGAAGCGAGCAGTCTTTCTCTGGCAGCCATTCTCTGTTCATCGGTCATATTTCTTGGAGCGGAAATCTTGATATATTTCACCGGAACATGCGCCATAATTGAATCGTCATCGTTAATCTTGTCAATCTTAACCTCGCCAGGATGTGATTCTGCCAACCTCAGAATTTTTCTACCTAAAGAACTAGCCGACGGCAATGTAATTGAAGCCTTATTTTCCCCTTTAATCCAATATATGGAAAACTCCTTGTAATCTCCATTCATATCGAAATCACCTCTTAAAATCTATTGTCCATAATAATAGAATCTCTAATCCTATTTCTATTAAATGGATAATAATAATCATCGTGGAGTGAGCTTTTAAGTTTAAAACCGCCGTCTATCCAGACCACCTCGTACAATAATCCGTTAATATCTAAAAAATCGTGTTCATAAATGTCTTCTTCGTTCGAATCTGTCAGCCCGGTAAACTCACAAACAGTTAACGGATTAACGGCACAATCAATAGCGCTGTCGTTCATAATATAATAGTAGTATTCTCCCATATCAGGATCACTAATTACATGGTAATATCCATATACCCATTCATCAGAAATATCTTTCGCTTTAAATTTTATATTTCTCATTATTCATAGTACTCCGTTTTATTATTTTGAAATGCATACGCAAGTTCCAGTTTCGCCCCTTTAGATTTTGACCATCCGCGCATCATGTATATACCATTAGATATATCAATCAGCGAATAGCAGATATGCATCATCTGATCGTAAGATAATGTCTGCGGTAATAATGCTAAAATTTTAGCGGGGTTGATTGGCTGGAACCCTTTTGATTCCAGCCGCTCTTCCGCCGCCTCAAATTCAGCGAAGTAGTTAAGATGGTTTGTCATAGGGCCACTAATATAAACAATCTTTTTTTCACCAAATGTTGTAGCTTCCTCTGGATGTATAAGACTAATTATATTGTCGCTCTTTACCATCGAATTACTCCCCAATATTCATTAATAGTCCCGGTTCACTGCCGCCATAATAGGTCGGAACTGAACCATTCCACTTTGCAATCCACTGCCTGTCAAGCAGTTCTTTCGTAAGCGATGAAGTAATTAGATCATTGGATTTTTTCTCGGCTTCGGCCTGAATGATTTTTGTTTCAGCCTGGATACGGGCGGCGTCCTGGTCTGCCTGTGCCTGTACCGACTTCTGCTTGGCCTCTGTCTGGGTCTTTCTTAATTCCTGCTCCGCAGTTTCAACCGCTTTCTTAGCAACCGCCTCCGCTGTAATAGCGTTCTCGATAGCTTCTCCTGCATCCATATCAACAATAGAAACTGAGCAGAACTGAATTCCATACTTATCAAACTCTTCGGAGAGACTTCTTTCGAGCTCCTGATATACAGAGCCTCGTTCTTCACCAAGAATATCAATTACATTGTATTTTACTGTGACAAGTTCTAGTACACGCTGAACAGTGGGAGAAATCATTTGTTCAGAAAGATTCTTTAGTGTACGAAACTGTTTAAATACCATGTAAGCATTTGTTTGATTTACTTTATACTTAACATCAAGCTTACTTGTTACATACTGAGCATCTTTAGTTTGCGATGTCATTTCATCCACGCCAACTGTTTGGATTTCCGTGCTGATTGTATATACCTATCAAAGATATTCTTTGTATGAATACCTTCTGGGATTGTATTCTCACTCGTTCCGGTGAATGCTGAATATTTAATACCGACAGAGTTTGCAGGCACTCTTGTGATGCACCCAGGAATCAAAATTAAAAACGCGAACAATGAAAGAAACTGTTTCTTATTAAACTTCCATGGTTTATCTTCATCACTCATTCCGGTAAAAATAAAGATTGCAATCGCGGCTACTAAAGATAATAAAATCCAAATCATATTTTACTCCTCAAATTTATACATAATAATTGGTGCTTTATCACCATAGTACGGCGTTGTTCTTAAAATATTATAATCAATCCATTCCATAGCATCTATGCTTGACATACCTTGTTTCATTAATGATTCTACAAGCATGTCATAATCATATATAACGCGACCACTATCCGAGTATCCGACAGCAGCCTCGTCATAAAATTGTTCTGTCAAATAAACAGCGCCTTCAAGTCCACTATCTAATAGTTTTTCCTCAAGAGTCATATCTCTGGTAACCTCATGCCGATATCTTTAAACCCGTATCTTTGGCGTTTATATGTAATCTTTTCGAATGGTGGTGTGGTATTATTTTGTCCAAAAACATTTACATATATTCCAAGGTCATTACGCTCTTTTGTCATCGCCTTAATAACAGCCCATAACGCTTTGACATCATCAATAGCTCTGTGAGAGTTCTCAACACCCTTGCATTCATAGTATTCGATAGCGTCTTCCAGTTTGTGCGGCTTCATCTTCCTGTCTCGATATACCGTCAGGGTATCAAGAAAGTCGCAGAGCTTAAATGCTTCATCGAAACTAATATTGTGCCTTTCAAATGTCGATCTCAAAAACGATAAATCAAACTGGGCGTTATGAGCAATCCATAGAGTTGACTCGGTATTAATTTTTGCAATCAAATCTAATAGAGCAGACTCACTAATTCCACTATCTGTATTAGCTTTTGTGATTCCAGTTAACTCAGTGATTTTTGGCGGTATGCTTTTGGCTTTAATAAACTCGTCAATCTCTTTAATAGCTTTGCCGTTTTCATCTAAAATTAGCGCTGCAAACTCTATTATTTGACAGTCATCTGGATACAATCCGGTTGTCTCTGTATCGAAAATTACGTAACGTTTATACTTACTCAAATGCGGTCACTATCTTTCCAGCCTCAATTGAAGCTTTGCAATCAATAATTCTTTGGTTGCTACTTCCACGAAACTTTAATGTGATATCTCGAAGCTCTTGAACATATGGGCCGTCAACAATATAATCTAAACAATTAAACATCTCATTCATTTCAAGGCTATATCCTGTGTAAAGCCATATCTTAAAATCTTTTGATAGTTCATTGTTCTTCTTCATATTTTCAATGCGTTCAATTATTTTGAATACTGTATATATATTTTCTTCTGCAAGTGGCTCACCACCAAGTATGCTAATTCTTTTGATGTATGGAGGTTTGATGAGACTAAGAAGTTTATTCATAGTCTCATCATTCCATTCATTTCCACCATTGAAATCCCATGTGGATTGATTAAAGCAGCCATTGCAGTGAATTGGACAACCCTGAACATAGAGTGAAACTCCTACGTTGTTGCCATTACATATTTCACATTTTTCAATTGCTGCGTATCTCATTTTGCATGTTTAATCCTATCGTTTACTTCGGCTTGTTTGCCCTTATTAAATGCTGTTGTGTAGTTCCCTGTTAAATCACATTACTGTGGACTGTTTCTTGCTCCTTAGAGCTATCGTGTACAGTCTCTGCATTCAGATAAATAATATCGAAGTCATAAATATGAGATCTATGGTTTTTTAACTTATGACGTATCATCTCTGGATCGACGTTGTATATGTTTCCAAGGCTACGGGCACACTCTGCGTAAGATTCGAAGTTGTACTCGCACCCATTACCGATAACCATTACAGGTTTCATCCTAGAACGTCGTGCTTTGTCTAAGTTAATCGCTCCGGTCTTAGAGATGTCAGAGTGGTCTCTGTTTTTCATCTGTTCGCTATGCGTCACATAACGCAGGTTTGTATAGTGGTTGTTGTGCGTATTTCTATCTATATGGTCGACTTCCATGCCTTCTGGGCATGGGCCAAGCCAACATTCTGCAACAACCCTATGAATCATTACACGAACAATTTTTGCATCCGGTCTTCTACCGCCAATATGGACAAAAGTGCAATAGTAACCGCATTCAGAATGATGGAAATCGAGCTTTATTTTGAGCTGCTTTTTAGATTTCACGTTCCTGAATATCGTCCCATTCTCATTGACCTCATAAAGAAAATTTAATGACTTTATTTTTCTGAACTCAAGGTTTGAATTCGTATTCATCTCTTGATACCCCCTTAGTAATTATTTGATTTCCGACCCTTAATAGAGTCCAACTAAAGGAACGCTCTTTCTTAGAGCTTTACGATAATTGAGGGGCATTTCTTCAGGATAACCCCGTCACACGACGCAACTGCTGAATGTTATGGCTGCCACATGCAGGACATGTATCATTGAACTCCCCTGTATAACCACAATCCAGACATGTATCATTTGGAACGTTAATTGCAAAATATGGAATATCATGATCCATTGCATAATTTACAATATTTTCAAGTGCATCAATGTTGTTTTGTGCTGACCAAGGAAGCTCAACATATGTAATACACCCAGCGTTTGAGTATCCAGTAAGTTGCGATTCAATATCAATCTTTTCAAACGGTGTAACATCTTCCCACACAGGAACATGCATACTGTTTGTAAAGTATTCTCTATCTGATACATTTGGAATAATACCGTACTTATCTTTAAACTTTTTCATTGCTGTATAGCAAAGATTTTCTGCAGGTGTATAGTAAACTCCAAAGTTCAGCTTATACTTATTTTTAAATTCCGCACACTTGTCTTTGAATAGTTGTTCGATACGTTTTGCAAGCTCCATACCTTCTGGCTTTGTATGATTACAACCAATAAGAAGCTGTAGAGTTTCAGCAAGTCCAAGCTGACCAATGACAATTGTTCCATGCTTAAGCGCTGACCTAATACCTTCTTCCGGTTTATAGCCAATCATCGTACCATTCTCATACATGAACTTTGCAGAGTCTGGAGATTGAGAACAAATCCATTCGTATCGCTCAATTAACATATCCTTCGCTTCATGAATTTTCTGGTCGAGAAGTGTCATAAACTTCTCTACATCTCTATCAGCTTCCATGGCAAGTGTTGGCATGATAATTGTTACAGGACAGATGTTACCACGACCATCTTTAGTTTGTGGATTAACACCCGGATCCGCATTGATATCACTTCCGTTTGAAGTCCTACAACCCATCGTGGAGAAATAAGTCTTCGGATCGTTCTTGTCATATCCAGCATTAACAGACCAATCAACGTTAGCATAATTCGGATAAAGCCTCTTAGACGTTGACTCAAGAGCTAATCTATATAGGTCATAATTTGGATCGCCGGGTTTACGATTAACGCCTTTCATCATTTGGAAAATCCCACATGGGAAGATAGGTGTTTTATGCAGTTTGCCGATACCTTTGATTGATACATCGAGAAGAGCCTTGGTAATCATGCGACCTTCTGGAAGTGTGCATGTTCCGTAATTAATCGATGTAAAAGGAAGCTGATTCCCAGATCTACTTTGTAACGTATTCAGGTTATGATACATACCCTCAACAGCTTGATATACTTCCTTAATAGTCATATCCATCGCATATTGATATATGTCACATCTTGGATATATTTCGCTTTCAATAGAAAGTTCTGGATTAATATGTTCATAAATGGTATCAGCAAGACCGCCAATATATTTTATTCCATCTTTATAATGTTTATAAAAACTTTTTCTTACATATGGAACCATTGTCCAGTCAATATGTGTTGCACTGACCCCACCGAACTGTTGTAATGACTGAAGCTGAAACAGCACAGCGACTAACTGAAACGCTGTGTTTACTGATTGTGCTGGTCTAACATCTGTCTGTCTAGTATTAAATCCATTAGCAAGTAAATCATCAAACGGAATACTCAGGCAATTATGCATACCTACTGCATATGAATCGAGGTCGTGCTCATAAATTTCATTGTTAAGATGATTGGCTTTAGCCATTGGTGACATTAACTCATCAAGCGCAATCTTGCGCATTAATTCGCTATCAGCCTCTCCTCTTCTTCCGCCAAAACTAGCCTCATCGACATTTGCATTCTGGTTTTGAACATTTGAAGCTGAAATCTTCTCCATAACTGTCTTCATGAACTTTGTGTTGCGCTCGCGGATTCTTGTTCGTTCGTCACGATAAACAATGTATTGTCTGGCAATATCCTTACGATTGCTTGCCATAAGTTTACGTTCGACTTCATCTTGAATATCTTCTACTGTCATATCGCGATTCAGTGATTCAATGTGTGAGGCAATCTCACGGGCTTTATCTTTAGCGTATTCTGTCACACAACCATCAATATCAACGAATGCCCCAATAACAGCGGCTTTAATCTTTTCTTTATCAAATGGCACTTCTCTGCCATCACGTTTTATTACTTTCATTTGGTTCCTCAACAATGATTAATGGATAAATGTTGCTATATGAAGACAGGATTTCAGATGACGTTTTTAATCGCCATCTTACTCTCCCGTCAATATTTTCATTGGTAGTTCTCTCGCTGTTGTCGATTGCGGCACCGATCTTACCGCACTCACAACAATAACTACCTATGTCGTATAACTTTTCTTTTTGTATATATATTAGGCACGGTTTAAAATCACACTTATGTCTACGCATTACGAAACGCCGTTGTCATATAAATCGCCAGGATATTGTCTCGTAGCCTTGATTTCCGCAGCCTTTCTCATGTACCAGTCAGACTTTGCAAGGTCATCTTTAACGCTACCCTTACTACCCGCTCTGTAGCGATACTTCCATGCATTGCAAACGCAGAAATAGAATACAGCCTTTTCTCCCATCGCAACCAACATCTCATCAATACACTCCATTGGATGTGTTTTGTAGTGCGGTGGTTGATTTATGTAATCAACAGCTGTGCTGACGGGCTTCGATGTTTTATTATCTTGTTGATCCGCTTTCGTTTGATGTTTATAGTTACTTTCTACCATTATCGTTCCCCATATATTTATGCAAACGGAAGTCCCTCATCGTCTGCATTATCCGGTACATTGATGAACCCGGTATCGGCCTTCTTGGTTGCCTGCTGCGTGTTTCCACCAGAAGACTTACCGCCAGCAAACTCAGCACTATTAATCACGACATTGTAGGTATAGATCTTCTTGCCGTTTTTATCTGTGTAGCTCCCAGAGTTGTTCGATCCCTCAATATTAATGAAGTCCCCCTTATGGAAGAAACGCTCGATGAACTCCGCCGTCTTTCCGAATGCTGTACAGTTATGGAAGTCGGCAGACCTCTGACCCTTTACAAACTTATCTGTGGCGATATTGATTTCAACAACCTTCAGTTCTCCCGCTGTTTTCGCATCGGGGTCTTTTGTAAGTCTGCCGCCAAGAATTACTTTATTCATATATTAGTTACCTCATCTGTTTTGATTATCATTAAATATAACTTTTCCCGAACTCTTTTCGGAAATCATCCCTGGTGCCAAAATGCTCTTCATAATATTCCTGAGCCTTTTGCTTCCAGTATAAATTAAATTCCATGTTCTGATGAATACAATTATGACCACCCATATTATGCTCGTACGGCGTTAGCGGAATAACGAATCCATATTTTTCAGAAAGTTTTCTTTCGCTCTTCCCAAAAATATGATGAATTGCAACTGGCGATAAGCCGCTCATAATCGAATGCTCAAGGTCATCGGTAAATACCTACTTCACAACCCCTCCTTCTTCGCTGCCCACTTCCCAAGAATCCGCTGCAGTTCGGCTTCGGAAACAGGCATGGCAATTCCTAACTGTGCCATTTCAGATTTCGCACCTTGAATCAGCGTACGCATTTCTTCCGAGTTGTAAGTGTGCGATCCTCTGATAACGAAGTACTCTCTATATTTAACACCATTCGCCTCAACAGTATTACCGGTTGGCTTCAGGTGGAGTGTTTCAAATTCACTGATATCGAGGCTATCATCAAGCATAATGGTATTCATGTCTGTATCATATTGACCATAGTCTTTTAGCAGCTGGTTTTTTACAAACGCCTGACTCTCTCCGACCTTCTCAGATATCAGCGAGACGATTAAATGAAACAGCGCATTCGCGCTCAGGCTCCTGCCCGGGCTGTACGCTTTGATGTCACATTTAATCTTCTTCCCGACCATATTGTTTAACTCGTCTGGCATATAATCCGCTTCGACATCTATTGACCTTGTGCCTGTGTCGAAGTTGAAATTAATATTCCTCAGAGTCCCAATCATCGATATCATCGGTTTCTTCCTTGCGTCTAATTGTATCGCGCTTATAATTGTTCTTTTTAGGTTTGGTCTTATATTTTTTACAAACGCTATGTGTTGGAACATCATCCCATGAACTTGGGCATTTCTGCATTCCATTTCTGAGCGTTGGAAGTGATGAAGTGAACTTCGCAATTTCCTTCATATCATCCTTAAATCTGTCAGCCTGTTTGCGTTTGCTATTGCTGTGAGGGAATGTTCTCAACCATAGCCAATCATCTTGATTCATTTCCATACCTCGTCAAGAACTTTGTGATTTGATTTGGTTTCATGTTACTAATTAAGTCGCCGGCCTTTAGTCCAGTGTCCAAAGCTTTGAACCCGAAGTGTGCATATTTTCCACCAAGCTTCATTAGATAATTCGCAATTGCTTTTCTCTCATTATTAAACTCTTCTTTCATTCGCTCGGCGGAAGCAACCACAGTCTCGACCCTATAAACAAACTCAGCGAGCTGCCACTGATAATATCGAATATACCTTTTGTGCTGAGGAAATACGTCGCATATCTCATCCAGATCGTTATTATGATTAATTATCATGTCGACATATCGCTCTGGAGATAATACATGATTATTAATCGTCCTGTGCATCTCTAAGTATTTTGGTGACTTGATTTTTACTCTATTGAAGTCTTGATCTACTACAACGAATCCTTCTTTATTTAATCCATCGTCATTGAGATGTTCCACGGCAACCATACATTCCTCTTTAGTGGATAGAGGATACATCAAAGGATGTTCAATGCCAATGTCACAAACAATATCTTCTCCTGTAAGATTACTAATTGTGCCGATATGCCATATTTTGGTTACCGGATAATGTATTACAATTTGATTATCTGGTGACACAAGCTCAAATAAATATGTATTCATTTTACTCATGTCGTACCATCTGATTTGAGCAACATTGATTGCAGAACAAAACAAATCATAAAAGTTATTTCCGCTTTGATTTTCTGCTTCAGATGCATCAATCGTGGACATTGTTGAAACTCTCCACTTGTTTAATCTCCAATCCCACCACACTTTTATCAGACTGCCATCAATCTTATCCTGTACTAAAGCAGTGTTCCAATCAATATCGGCAGCGTATGACTCCTGGATGTTAAAGAACTTTTTAAATGGCCAACAGGCAACGTCTAGGCTGTTATGGTCGATGATAATTCCTCTTGCTTCGCACACAATCGGGTCGCCAAAGTCTGCTCCGATATCGTATTTAAAAAGAGAAAGACGACCTTCATCCTTGATGTTGATGTTTTTTGCTTGGATTAATTCTCTCCAATTATTTTTGTGGTCGTTGATAAACCTGCAAATCAATGATGTTTCAGTCATACTAATATCACCTGACTCTTAGATATTCTTTAATTCGCTCAGGACAATCGCGCTGTGGACATCTGCTTTTCTTATACATGTTTTCTATGCAGAAAAATTCTGCAATACAACTATCACAGCCAAGCGGCTTTAATGTTCCAAGATATTCACGAATTAACAAATCGTAAGCATCTTTCATTTTCATCAGTGAGCCTCTACATCGCATTCATGCAGCCGCATAATGTCGCTAAACATCATCTCGCCCATCATTGCGCGATCTTCGTTCATACGCTTTTCGCTTTGTTTCCATTCCATATATGGTGCCATATGCCAATTAATAAGGTTGGCTACATATAAATCTTTTGGCAATATCTCATTAAAACCAGATAAATACATATAAGCCCCGGCATTATGATGACTGTAATAATGCGCCTCGCCATCTTCACCAATGGATTGTGTAATTCTTTTTCCTATATCATGATGTGCTGCGGCACGTTGTACATTATCGCCATACACATTATCATAGGCAATTTCTTCTGCCATCAAATGATGGTCATTTAGCGATGCCATATGATGTGAATTTAACTGATCCATATCTTCTGTCGGATAAACATATGCAACATCATTGGGAACACATAAAATTGAATCCCATCCTTCATAAATCCATGGAGCATTAAATGAACAAACCATCCTATCAATAACATCTCTGCCGACAGGATGTTCACGCTGTGAATCACGTTTAATACAAATGTCAATTGGGGTAGTAAACAAAACTGCAATTTTTGCAACAGGAATATTGATTTGTTTAAGAAATGACATGCGTCTTTTTCTGCTTAAATTAGTCGCATCATAAATAACCGATTGACCATCATTTAAGGCTCCAATAACACGTTTGTGAAGTTCGTTAAAAACTTTTTGATTATCTTCTTTCTTATTTGGGTCTAACCCAAGTTCATCACGAATATCATCAGATGAATAAACAGGTATTCCATGAGTTTTAGCAAATGTTGTTTTGCCGCTACCCGGGATACCGATTGTCATATATAATTCTGGAAGATTTTTAAACACTATACTCATCGTTTAACATAAACCTCTGCGTATTTAACCCCGAAGTCCGAGGCTCTACTGTGATTATCAATGTAAATGTCTATTCTATTCCCTTTAATATGTTTTCCAGTGTCGTGAGCTGTATATACGTGGTCTCCGATTTTAACCTTTGAACCCATCGGAATAACATGTTCATCTACCGCAATAGTAATTCCTTCGACTGGCATCACACCGCTTTTAGTTGGCCCGTATGCCCACTTACCATTACATTTACGACAATTACAGTATGCGGTGAGTTTAAACTTACCAAGACTTTTCCATTCCTCATATACATTATCCGTAGAGGTTGTGTTGGAAGCATAAGCATCTGTTTTAATCATCATTGGATTTAATAAACTTACAACTGCAGCCATAATGACTGCTACTACCGGGCGTCTCACATCCACCTCACAGAATCCATATTAATCCAACGTCCATCTGGCTCATCCTTAATCTTGCTAGGAAGCTCATCAGACCATACCTGATTTGTTTCTGGATTCCAGTTGGTAAAACAATACATCTTTCCACCAACCTTTCCATACATGCAAAACTTTTCTAAAATCATTTTATTGTACCTCCTTCTTTTAAATTTAAATGCCACGGTTGGATTTGAACCAACGATTACGACGCTCGAGTCGCTGCCTTTACCGCTTGGCTACGTGGCGAAAGCGGCTGATCATACCGCTTTCTATATTTGCTCTACTACCTCACGACCCATGGCCATGTCCTTGTAGTAAAATCGTTACCTCATAGAGCAATGCACCTAGCGAGACTTGAACTCGCACGGTTTCCCACCAGATCCTAAGTCTGGCGCGTATGCCAATTCCGCCATAGGTGCTTAGCGCACATTGGAGGAATCGAACCCCCGTCTTCATAGGTTAAGTATACTCCCCTATGTTGTTCTGCCACTGAACTAAACGACACAATAAATGCAGGCTACTCGCAGGAAGCGCTTCGCATTTGTTCCTGACTGGATTTTAAAGGCACAGCCAAATGGTCTTATGTACCCGTCGCGCCTATTCGTCTGCATTTATTGGCAGTCCATCCAAAGATCGGCAACTTACTCCGCACTGCGCTCGGCTACCTGTGAACTGTTCACTGCCAAGAATATTTCATTTCTAATCGTCCGAATTCGGACGGATACCATAACCAAGTATCAAAGGGTCGTCTTTCCGTACTGTCAGACAAAGCCCTCCCTTATTGTTACATAAGGGAATCGGGATAGTGGGACTTGAACCCACGACTTACAGGTTAAAAGCCCGGTACTCTACCAACTGAGTTACATCCCGTAATGCCACACCAAAAGAATGTTGACACCTTTACGTGATACTGTACAGGACACCGCCTCACGCCCGGCGAATTTATAGTCCATGTGTTTAGTCCTCTGTGCCTACCAGCAACTTAAGCATCTGTTCTATTGGTGCAGCATATTTACCATCACACCAGACACACATGACTGATGGTTGTTACCAATTTTACATTTTTGGTTTAATGGGTTTTTTTGTCGTTATTTTAGTGTGTCTTAATATCGAGCTGAGTTTTCCTTCTCTAGTCGGAACGGACAGTTATCGAACTGTCATCAACATCGCAGATATGCCATCTGCTTGTTTGTCTGGGCGCATACCCCATAAAGCTCTCGCCACTTGAGCTACGTTCCGTTATTAGGTCGGTTTAAGGTTTACCGAAAACCGCACATCCCGCATATTGGCCTGACTATTTGCTTCCGTCTTAGAGTAAAGGTCTTCGATGTCCAACTGAGTGTCAGGTAGCTACTCTGACATTATCTCGGTTAAGTCGGCTTTCGTCACTGGGTAAGCGGATAATTTGCTCTCTACCCTACATCGGAACTGCAGGATTTGAACCTGCGGTCTCCTGATCCCAGATCAGGCGTGCTACCAAACTGCACTACATTCCGTAAGTGGCGCAGACAAATCCTTCCAAAGACGTTTTGCGTCACTGCATCGTTATTCTTTATTGCCCGCGATGCTAGGCAGATATTGCGGGCAAGGATTTGAACCTTGCATGGCACTGCGAGAGTTTGGTCGTGCCAGATACTGCCTCGCTTTTCATACAGTCTGCGTCTACCCTTTCCGCCACCGCAATAAAATGCTTCCGGTGGGATTTGAACCCACAATCCAACTGGCCCAGGATCTTAAGTCCCGTGCGTATGCCAATTCCGCCACGGAAGCGTACCCAAGGTGGGACTCGAACCCACAATTTTATCCGATCTTGAATCGGATGTGTCTGCCAATTCCACCACTCGGGCAAAACTCCCCCGGTCGGATTTGAACCAACGACATCATGGTTAACAGCCATGCGCTCTAACCTGCTGAGCTACAGGGGAATAATGGAGCCTTTGGGACTCGAACCCAAGACCGCCCGGTTATGAGCCGGGTGCTCTAACCAACTGAGCTAAGGCTCCTCATGGAATCTTTGGCTTTTTAACGACATCCTTACCATGATGTCGGGTCTTGTCCTACTGTCGGGTCAAGCCCGTAGGTTAGCTGAGAGTCGCCATCTGACTCAGCACAATCATCTCCGATTCTGCCCGGAAAACCCCGTCTCACCAGACCTCTACCATTGAGTCAGATTCGAACTGACCTTAGCGCGAACGGATGGATTCGAACCATCGGAACGATTTCTCGTTCGCTGGTTTTCAAGACCAGTGCAATCAACCGCTCTGCCACGTTCGCAAATTGCGGGGGTGGGATTCGAACCCACGTACCGAGGTAATGAGCCTCGTAAGCACCCTCTACTTGACCCCGCTATATTAATACGTAGTAAATGTATAATTGGTGTATAATACGCATTATATTACACATTATCTAAGAGCTCCCGGAGAGACTCGAACTCACGTTTCAGCATTACAAATACCGTATTCTGCCAACTGAATTACAGGAGCAAATTATATAAGAGCGACTTTTTAATTATATACAAGGAGAAGTCGCTTAAACTCCGACTCACTAATGCTGCCACAGCGCCAATACAAAGATAAATACTGTCTATATTTAATTTTATTACTTATACGCCAAGGATGGGATTTGAACCCATGTGCCGTTCTCACGGCTGTACTGATTTAGAGTCAGCCTCCTTATAACCACTTGGATACCTTGGCTGGGTGGCCACTCGTTGCACCACCCTAATCGGGGTGACAGGATTCGAACCTGCGACATCTGCTTCCCAAAAGCAGCGCTCTACCGACTGAGCCACACCCCGCTGTAGAAAGGAGGTCATCCCCTGGATTCTTACCCATTCACAGCACGATTCATGCTAGGGATTACCGGATATATGTAACACGATAGCCACGAACAAACTACCGATAAGAAACTGGGGTTGGCAGATTCGAACTGCCGAGTGCAGGAGTCAAAGTCCTGTGCCTTACCGCTTGGCGAAACCCCATTATTGACGGCGGTTAGCCGCCATATGCAATCATTGTTTCAGGGAAATAATATATATATTTCGTTGCCTACCTGCCTTGCAGATTATCAAAGGTCATATACAACCAAACCACTAACTGATCTACCAAGGATTTGAAAGAGGTTTATTCTTTACTGTCTTTGGTCTTTAAGCTTTACTAAAACTAAGCTTTGATATTTGAACTTTCATCCTTAAACTTTGAGCTTTGAGCTTTGAGAACATTTGGCTCGACATCTTTTATTCTTTGTCGAAACATTCCAAAAATGGTTAACAGCCATTCGCTTGTTATCAAAATTTAGGAGGCGATTTATTTTATTGTTTTACTTCATCTCAAATCGCCAAAATAGCTGAAGGGTTGCAGTTTATGATTTCCGGTAGGTAACGAATGCCCCTGGTTGGGAGTCGAACCCAACTCAGATACCACAGGGGCGCTCACTTAATACTCGAACTCAATCGTTGTCAGAGCGTTGCTAACACTCAGAGCTGAATCACACTTACTGGTAAACGTAGTAACATCGTCTGTAAGCTTCTGGATTTTCTCAGAAATGTTCAACGGATCAACGATGTCGATAGACTTCATTGCAATGAAATCTTCTCTAGCTTTCCGAATTTCATCTGAAGCAATCTTTGCTTCCTTCGGTCCAAACATAGCAACAAGATAATCATCGGCAGCTTTCTGAAATTCCTTTGACTCATTGTAGTCAAGGTTTTTGTTTGCACGATTAAGCTGCGCTGTCATTCTGTCAATCAGCAACCGTGTGAATAAACAACCGCAAGACTTCATATCAATAGCCTCTGCAACTGTATACTGTTTGCCATTGATTTCGAGTGTGGTTCTAGCATTAGAAAGTGTAATAGCTCTCTTAAGTGCACTTCTTCTATTAATGAGGTCATTTACCTTATCGTAAGAAGCTCTCGCATTATCTTTGAACTTTTCCACATCCTTTCCGTTTACCTGCTTCGATGAATGCGTCTTAGTTGCAACAAATGTTGCATCATCAATCGCATCCTGAATTCTTCCATCCATTCTTTTTAACTCGCTAAGTGCTTCATGAACGGTCATTGTTTCTTTTACCATATCAATCTCCTTTACTCTCCGTTTTCCTTACTATACCACACTTTGTTATCATTTGCAACATCTTTTTTAATCATCGTTTGAGAAAATTTTCAGCATATGGAAGCTTCATAATCTCAGCGATAAAACGATCCCAGTCTTTAAGCTTGTGGCCAGATCGTTGTTTTACAATCTCTGCTAGTACGGCATAGTTCATAGTCCAAGTTCTTCTCTGCATATAAGACTCTGGTAAAATTCTAACCATATCATACCAATACGCTTTGTCATGTGTTTTAAGATAAGCATCTCTCGCTGAGTTAAGGAGTGTCACCGTGCTCTGCATCATCTGTTTTCCAATCGGGGACATCTCGTCTGTGTTAAAGTCGTCAATCGAAAACTCTTTTGACTGAATCCGATGCATTGTGCTACACGAGTTTTTTGTTGTGCCAATCAAATATGTGTCCGCTTGTTTCCAGAAGTCCAGGCTGCATGTAACATCCATCGTTACG
>Ga0247611_10002112_pt1 | contig 33405 bp, 27 predicted proteins | sample 177DNAGHGhighgp2_FD_192422 | JGI IMG/M metagenome (GOLD analysis project Ga0247611, IMG submission 192422) | Sheep rumen microbial communities from Palmerston North, Manawatu-Wanganui, New Zealand - 1770 DNA GHGhigh gp2 | ecosystem: Host-associated > Mammals > Digestive system > Stomach > Rumen... | reverse complement strand
AAGGACGAGCCTGACTTCCGCATGCTGGCTATCAGCCGCGAGGAGAACGAGGAGAGCGTTGCTGCCTATTGGGCTGCCAACGGTCTGCTGATTCCTTATTCGCCGCAGGAGGACCGCCGCATCTACAATCTCTTTGCCACGAGCATCATCCCGCGCATCTATTTCTGCCGCGACGGCATCGTGACGCGCATTGACATTGAGAAGTTTTCAATTTAAACACATCGAAAATGCTCAAATTAATTTGGCATTTTCCTTACTTATTTGTACTTTTGCAGCCAAATTATGAAAACAACAACAATGAAACGAATCATCATGCTATTTTTCTTCATGTTGGTGCTGGGTGCTGTGCCAGTGGCATACGCACAGCAGCAGGACGTGAAGGATACTGTGGAGATAGCTGAGGACGTAGACTCCATGGAGGCCTATGTGGCCGATTCGGCAATGGCTGCCATTGAGGCCGAACTGGAGGGAATGAATGGCGATGGAGCTGAAGAGGAAGGCGGCGGACTGCACAAACAACTCAAGCGTAAGTTCATCGAGGGATCGACGAGTTTTATGTCGCTGGTGGCTCTGGCCTTGGTGCTGGGCCTGGCGTTCTGTATCGAGCGACTCATCTACCTGACACTGTCGGAAATCAATGCCAAGCGGCTGATGCAGGACATCGACGCCAAGTTGGAAAAGAACGATGTGGAGGGTGCCAAGACACTCTGCCGCAACACCCGAGGTCCTGTAGCCAGCATCTGCTATCAGGGACTGCTGCACATCAAGGAACCCTTGGAGCAGATAGACCGCCAGCTGACCAACTATGGCACGGTACAGGTGTCGAACATGGAGAAGGGCTGTTCATGGATACGCATGTTCATTGCCGTGGCGCCGTCGTTGGGATTCCTGGGTACTGTCATCGGCATGGTGATGGCCTTCGACCGCATCCAGACGGCAGGCGACATCAGTCCCACCATTGTGGCTGAGGGTATGAAGGTGGCACTCATCACGACCATCTTCGGTATCATTGTGGCCATCATCCTGCAGTTCTTCTACAACTACATCCTCTCGAAGATTGAACGCTTGACGCTCCACATGGAGGAGAGCGCTATCACGCTGATGGATTCTATCACTAACTATCAATCGCGCAACAATGGCTGAAGCAGGAAATCAATTATTGGCAGAGGTCATGTTGTGGCTGATGTATATCGCCCTCTTCGTGGCTGTGGTGGTCGTCCTTGTGTCGGCCGTCCGTTCGTTCTGGCTCGATAACCATAAGAGTTGAGAGATGCAGTTACGCCGTACGAAGCGGGACATACCCGAACTTAATACCACGTCGACAGCAGACATCTCGTTCATGCTGTTGGTGTTCTTCTTGGTCACCTCGTCAATGGATGCCGACAAGGGACTGGGACGTAAGTTGTCGCCGCCCGACGAGCCGCAACAGGAACTGCAGGACATCAATCGCAGCAATGTGCTCCAGATACGCCTTGACGACCAGGACGCGCTGTACTGCGACGACCAGGCTGTGACGCTGGCACAGTTGCAGCAGCAGGTGGAGTCGTTTGTGGCTTCGCGTCAGACCGACCGCTACGTCATTGCCGTGGAGACCGGCAGCAAGACCAGCTATAATGCCTATTTCGAGATGCAGGACGCCGTTGTAGCAGCCTATCACTCCCTGCGTGAAAAAATGGCCAGGAGCAAGTATGGTCATCCCCTCAGCCAATGTACGCAGGAGGAACTGGATGCCATTGCCGAGTGCTACCCCCAGCGCATCAGCGAGGCGGTGGTCAGCGAGGCTTCGCCTCTAAATAATAAATAAAAAATATAAAATAAAAAAAGAGAAGAGACTAATCAGAAACTTCAAACTTCAAAAGTAATCATATATTTCAAATTTCAAACAAATAGATGAGTCGCTTTAGGGAAACAAAACGTGAAGTACCGGGGTTGAACATGGCTGCCATGCCCGACCTGATATTCACCGTGCTGTTTTTCTTCATGATAGTCACCCACATGCGGGATGTCAAGCCACAGGTGCACTATACCGTGCCGCAGGGTACAGAGGTGGAGAAGGCACGCCAGTCGGGCGTTGTCTATATCTTCATCGGCAAGCCTGTCGACGAGCAGGGACGGGTGCTGTCGGACGAGACGCGCATCCAGGTCAACGACCGTCTGGTACACGTAGGCCAGATAGGCGAGGAGATAGACAAGGCTCGTGCGGTGATGGCGGAGGACGACCGTCCGCGGCTGGTCGTCAGTTTGCAGGCCGACCGCGACACGGAGATGGGCATCATCAACAATGTGAAGCAGGCGCTGCGCGAGGCCGGTGCCCTGAACATCAACTACTCGGCGACGAACAGGAATAAGAAGATACAATAATCAATTTCCAATATTAAAAAAACACGGAGTATGTTACAGAAACTTTTTGGATTCGACGCGTCTACGATGACGTTGCGCAAGGAGGTGATAGGCGGCATCACCACCTTTCTGACCATGGCCTACATCCTTGCCGTTAACCCCAGCATCCTCTCTGCCACAGGCATGGATGCCGGTGCCGTATTCACCACGACATGTATCTCTGCAGTCGTCGCTACCCTGGTGATGGCACTCTATGCCAAACTACCGTTCGCACTGGCTCCGGGCATGGGTCTGAACGCTTTCTTTGCATTCACCGTTGTACTCACCATGGGTTATTCGTGGCAGTTTGCACTGACCGCTGTGTTGATTGAGGGTATCATCTTTATCCTGCTGACCGTCACCGGCCTGCGTAGGCACATTGTCAATGCCATCCCGCTGGTGATGCGCCGTGCCATCAGTCCGGGCATCGGTCTTTTTATCGCCTTCGTGGGGCTTAAGAGCGCGGGCATCGTCACCTCGTCGGAGTCGACCTTCATCACCCTCGGCGACATGCACGAACCGGGTGTGCTGCTGAGCCTGTTTGGCATCCTGCTGACGGCCGCCCTGATGGTACGTAAAGTCACTGGTTCCCTGCTCATCGGCATTCTCGTGACCACCATCATCGGCATACCCCTCGGCATCACCAACTATGGTGGCATCATCTCCACGCCGCCGTCCATAGAGCCTATCTTCTGGCAGTTCGAGTGGAACAATGTGTTCTCAGTCGACATGGTTGTCGTGGTGCTGACATTCCTGTTCATCGACATGTTCGACACCATCGGCACACTCATCGGTGTCTCCAACCGTGCCGGTATGGTCGACGACGACGGCAACGTGAAGAACCTGAACCAGGCCTTCATGGCTGACGCCATCGGCACCACCATCGGTGCCATGCTCGGTACTTCGACGGTGACGACATACGTGGAGAGCGCCTCGGGCGTGAATGTCGGCGGTCGCTCTGGTTTCACCAGCCTCACGACGGCAATCTGCTTTGCCATTGCGCTGCTCTTTGCTCCCCTGTTCCTGGCTATTCCTGCACAGGCTACGGCAGCTGCGCTGATTCTGGTGGGTGTCATGATGATGTACGAGGTGCGCAAGGTGGACTTCTCCGACTATGTCACGGGTATTCCCTGCTTCGTCTGTATCGTGCTCATGCCCCTGACCTACAGCATCTCCGACGGCATCCTGCTGGGTGTCATCTCCTACGTGCTGATTCACCTGCTCTCAGGAAAACTCAAGGATAAGGACGAGCGCAACAACATCAACTGGGCCACCATCCTTCTGGCTGTCCTCTTCATCTGCCGCTACGCCTTCCTGTAGAGAGGGCGCGGCATGCCCCGCAGTCCAGACCCCCTTGTGTCATGAGCAAGTTGTCCCATCGCATCACATGGCGTGTTATCGCAATCATGTTGTTCTTCAAATCCGCACACGGGGTCTGTCCCCCTGTGCGGTCTATCCGTTAACACCCCTGCAATAACTTAGAGTGACCAAGGCAAAAAGAAGAAAAACTACTGAAAAAAGGTTGTGGTTACATTTCTTTTTCGTATCTTTGCAATGTCTTTTAATGCAATAGGTCAAAAAAGAACTAACAAGCGGTAATTATCATGTCACAATTAGAACCTCTCATCTCCGATCTTGCGCTGATTCTTATCTGCGCAGGCGTTATGACTCTCCTTTTCAAAAGCCTTAAACAACCGATTGTCCTGGGCTACATCGTAGCGGGATTCCTCGCATCGCCGAACATGCCCTACATGCCCAGCATCGCTGACGGACATGGCGTTCACGTTTGGAGCGAGATAGGTGTTATCTTCCTCCTCTTCGCACTTGGCCTGGAATTCTCATTCAAGAAAATTCTGAAGATGGGAGCAGCACCCATCATTGCCGCCATAGCCATCATACTTGGCATGATGTATGTCGGTGCACTCACAGGGCACCTCTTCGGCTGGGGGGATATGGATTGTGTCTATTTGGGCGGTATGCTGGCTATGTCATCGACCACAATCATCTTCAAAGCTTTCGATGACATGGGACTGCGCCAGAAACGGTTTGCCGGTCTTGTGCTCAGCGTGCTCATCATCGAGGACATCCTCGCCATCGTGCTGATGGTGATGCTCTCGACACTGGCCGTCAGCAAGGAGTTTGAAGGCTCCCAGATGCTCGCCTCCATCTTGCAACTGGGCTTCTTCCTCATCCTTTGGTTCACTGTGGGCATCTACCTCATCCCCCTCGTCCTGCGGAAGGTAAAGCCGCTGATGAACGACGAGACACTGCTCATCCTGGCCCTGGCCCTCTGTTTCGGCATGGTGGTGTTTGCCTCTGCCGTAGGCTTCTCCGCTGCGTTCGGTGCCTTCGTCATGGGTAGCATTCTGGCTGAGACTGTCGAGGCCGAGGCTATTGAGCACTTGGTGTCGCCCGTCAAGAATCTCTTTGGCGCTATCTTCTTCGTGTCCGTGGGCATGATGGTTGACGTGACACTCATCATCGAATACATCGTGCCCATCCTCTGCATCATCCTGGCCATCATGTTGGGGCAGACCATACTGAGCACTGGTGCCTTCGTCATCTCCGGCCAGTCGCTGAAGACGGCCATGCAGTGTTCGTTCTCGCTGACGCAGATTGGTGAGTTTGCCTTCATCCTCGCCACCTTGGGCACCTCGTTGCACGTCACCAGCGACTTCCTCTATCCCATTGTCGTGGCCGTGTCTGTCTTTACGACGTTTACCACGCCTTATATGATTCGTCTGGCTGTACCGGCCTACAACGTGGTGGCACGCGTGCTGCCTGCCAATTGGATAGCCAAGATGGAGAGTAACAGCACCGAAGACTCAGAGATGAAAGATACCAACGAGATGCATGAGCTCTGGCGAGTAGAATTCAAGCGTTTTATCACCATCATGCTGATCAATAGCGTGATGTGTATAGCCGTCATCGCCATCATGTATTACTACGGCGTGCCCCTGATCTATGGCTGGCTGTCCGACCCCTGGTCTGGCATCGTCACCGCCATCGTCACACTGTCCATCTGCGGACCCTTCCTCTGGGCGCTGATGCGAATGGGCGGCAATAGTGACAATGTCAACAAACTCTGGGATGAGGGGGAACGCAGCGTTCGTGTCAAAATCACGGCATTTGCCATTCTGCGTCTTGCTATCGGCGCCGCATTCATTGCTTACATCATCGGCAACACACTGCCAAGGAGTGGCATGCTTGGCATATTCGCAGTGATAATCATTGGCCTCTTTATCTTCTTATCGCCCAATCTTGAGAAACATAGTAACCGGTTGGCTCAGACATTTAATGAAAACCTGAATGAACGTGAACATTGAATATTAAACATTAAATATTAAATCATGAAATACTTATTTTTACTCATCGCTGTTGTCCTGACAACTCAGGCCAGCGCAGACAATTACCGAGATGTGGAAAATCTCACGTTAGAAGTGCCTGAAATAAAGGCAGAAATGGTGAACCTCTCTGAACAGCGTTCCAACAGCCTTGACATCGTCGCTCCGATGGCCAGTCCCAAGATGGACTTTGACTTCTTCAAGCAGAAGACGAATCCGGGCGTCAAGGCATACAAGTTCATGGACGACATGACCTTCGTTGGCATACCTTTGTTCCTCGCAGGCTGGGCATTAAAGAGCGACAAGGCCATGTTCCGTGTCAATGCGCAGGCCGAACAGGGAGGCAAGAGGAATACCCAACTCTTGACAGACTTCAAGACGGGTATCGACGACTATACGCAGTTCTTCGGCCCGGTCATGGCGGTAGGACTGAAACTCGGAGGATACGAAGGCCGTAGCGACTGGCCCCGTCTGCTGGCTTCAGCTGGTATGTCGTATGCTATCATGGCCGGCTTGGTCAACGGCATCAAGTACAGCGCCAAGGAGATGCGTCCCGACGGCTCTACTGCCAACTCGTGGCCCTCAGGCCATACGGCTACGTCGTTCGTGGGTGCCACACTGCTCCACAAGGAGTATGGTCTGACCCGCTCGCCGTGGTGGTCGGTAGCCGGATACGGTGTAGCAACGGCTACGGGTGTGATGCGTGTCCTCAACAACCGTCACTGGATTAGCGATGTCATGTCGGGTGCAGGTATTGGTATCATGTCTACAGAGTTGGGCTATGCACTCTGTGATCTGATGTTTAAGCAGAAAGGACTGTTGCGCAACGACCTCATCCTTGACAATGAGAATCCTTCCTTCTTCAGCATTTCCATGGGTGCCGGACTTGGCAGCAAAGACCTCGATTTTGAAAGCGATGGCATGGAGGCCAACATCAAGTTCCGTGCCGCTACGGTGGTGGATGCAGAAGGAGCCTACTTCTTCAACAAATACATCGGCGTCGGCGGTCGTCTTAGGGTCAGGGCACAGTCTGCCAAGGACTTTGGCGACTTTGCCGATTATGCGGCTTGGGAAGATTGGTATGCATGGGACGGCTTGAGCGACACATACATGAAAACTTTCCCACAAGACTATCCAGAACAGACGATAGATGATAACCAGAATATCTACTATACTAAAATAGGATATGACATGAGTTCAGCGGATGCATGGATGAACAATGCTCCCGTCACCAACATGTATGCTACCGTGAAGAGTGACCATATTACTGAGTTTACAGGTAGTGTAGGCGTCTATTTCAACCTGCCGCTTAGCAGTCACTTCTCCTTGGGTACCAAGGCACTCATCGGCCGTTCTATCACGCAGGAACTGGACATCGACGGACATGCCGAGGGTAACAAGAAGGACATCAGCTACATGATGGGACTCGACAACCGTCCAGGGAAAAAACAGTCCGATGGCGACCCCGCGTTGGTATTGAATGACCTGCAGTATCCCAATAATACAGGCGAGAAGTGGACTGACGACTGGGAATACCTGACAGTGGGGGCCAAGTCATCTACCTCATTTGGCACGGGCATCTCGCTGACGTATAAGTATAAGTCGAACTTCTCATGGCGTCTGTACTGTGACTACGACTACACACGCAAGGACTTCACGGCTACCTACGATCCCTTCCACTTCATGCAAGAGGGTTTGACTACAGGTGCAAATATCCTCATGGAGACTCTGGGCGACTATCCTGACGGAGGTGGATTAGAAGCCAGGGTATACGATATGCGAAAGCACATGAACTATGTGACGGTGGGCCTGTCATTCATGGTGAATCTCTAACATCATAATACGCAACAATAGAAAATGAAAAAGATGAAGAATAGCGTAATCGCTACCATCCGACCATTGGTGCTCATCATGGCCTTTTACGGTGCAAGTGTACTGATATCCTGCAAGGAAGCTGCTCGTACAGAAAAAGGAAATGCTGAGCAGCAGGTGCAGAGCACTGAACTGATTCGTACAAGCCAGAGTTGGGACGGCGTGGAGCTGCCCGACTACTTGCAAGGACGTCCGGAGCTGGTGGCGGTGAAATATGTATTCCCGGCAGGCAAGAAGTTAGGCTGGCACCACCATCCCGTGATGAACTACGGCATATTGGTGCAGGGTGAACTGACCATCATTGGGCAGGACGGCAAGGAGAAAGTGGTGCATGAGGGCGAACCTGTCGTAGAAATGGTGAATACCATCCACCACGGCGAGAACCGCGGCACGAAGGATGTTATCCTCTATATGTTCTACCTGTCGCAGAAAGACCTGCCCCTGGCCGTTCAGCATCCGGAGATTCCGCTGGAATAGTATGTTGGGGGATCAGGACTATTGACTATTTCATCCGCCTATTATGGCGTTCGTAGTCTACAAAGGCGTATTCGAAGGTATGGCGTTCATCCTTCGGATGCGCCTCCTTGTTGACTACTCGCCATGCGCTGTAGTCGGGGAAGAAGGCGTCGGCATGGGCCGGCGTGTCGTCCACCTCCGTCAGACACAGACGGTCGGCCAGCGGCATCGCCTGCCGGTAGACGCTGGCTCCACCTATTATATATATGTCCTCCTCAGGCGCGCAGCTCTTGAGTGCAGCGTCGAGGGTGGGGTAGACGTCGCAGCCCGGCAGCTCTTTCACCGACGTCGACAGCACCACGTTGCGGCGGTTGGGCAGTGCCCCCTTGGGCAGCGACTCGTAGGTGTTGCGACCCATGATGATGGTATGGCCGGTGGTCAGGGCCTTGAAGCGCTTCAGGTCGTTAGGCAGCCAGTATATCAGTTTGTTGTTGTGACCGATAGCGCGGTTCTTCGCTACGGCGGCGATGATGCTAATCATTTTCTTTGAACTTTGAACTTTGAACTTTGAACTTTATGATTACTTCAGTGCGGTAGCAAATTCTTCACTCTTCACTCTTCACTTTTCCTTTATAAATGCGGTAGCAAATTCTTCACTCTTCACTTTTCACTCTTCACTTACACGGATACGTCGGCCTTGATGTGGGGCCAGGGGTCGTAGCCCTCCAGTTGGAAGTCCTCGTACTGGAAGTCGAAGATGCTTTTGACGTCGGGGTTGATTTTCATCGTGGGCAGGGGGCGCGGTTCGCGGCTCAGCTGTAGACGGGCCTGCTCCAGGTGGTTCAGGTAGAGGTGGGTGTCGCCAGTGGTGTGGATGAAGTCGCCGGCCTTGAAGCCAGTTACCTGTGCCATCATCTGCAGCAGCAGGGCGTAAGATGCAATGTTGAATGGCACGCCGAGGAAAGTATCTGCCGAGCGCTGGTAGAGTTGTAGCGACAGGCGTCCGTCGGCTACGTAGAACTGGAAGATGGTATGACATGGCGGTAGTGCCATCTTGTTGACCTCAGCCACGTTCCATGCAGAGACTATCATACGGCGCGAGTTTGGGTTGGTCTTCAGCTGGTCCACCACGTACTGTATCTGGTCGATGACGCCGCCGTCATAGTCGGGCCACGAGCGCCACTGGTGACCGTAGACGGGACCCAGTTCGCCGTTCTCGTCAGCCCATTCGTTCCAGATGCGTACGCCGTGCTCCTGCAAGTAGCGTACGTTGGTGTCGCCCTTCAGAAACCAGAGCAGTTCGTAGATGATGCTCTTCAGGTGTAGCTTCTTGGTGGTCAGCAGCGGAAAGCCGTCTTCCAGGTTGTAGCGCGACTGTGTACCGAAGATGCTGATGGTGCCTGTGCCTGTGCGGTCGCCTTTCTGGGCACCTTCGGTCAGTATGCGGTTAAGTATATCTAAGTATTGCTTCATATTCTTTGAAGTTTGAAATTTGAAGTTTATGATTTGTCTATTATGATGGGGACGTACTCGTCAGGAATATGCGTGGTTTTGATTTTCCATTCCTTAGGGTAGAGGTTGTTAGCACGGGTGCCAATGTTCTTGGCCAGTCCGAGGGGGAAACCTTGAAAGCAAACGGTGACAAGTCCGCGAGGGGTGTCGGCAGGGAGTACGAGAGCCTCGTGGCGTAGGTAGGCTATCGCCTGGGGGTAGGAGAGAACCACCTCCGGCCCCTCCCTGTGAGTGAGGGGAGTAGATAGCCTTTGCATTTGAGAGTAACCACTCCCCTTCCTCGCAGGGAGGGGCCGGGGGTGGGTCTCTCCTCTTTTCCGCAACACGCACATAAAGAGGCCCTCGCCACGCGAGATGCCAGGGATGAAACGGTAGACAGGCTCGTCGAAACCAGGGAGTAGCGAGCCGGTGATGTGCCACTCGGGGCTGACGTTGACGGGGATGACCTCGGCATCGTCAAACTCTTCCAGCATCCATCGGATGTTCTCCTCGTTCTCCTTTGTATTAAAGGTACACGTACTATATATAAATAGTCCACCTGGGTTGAGGCAGGGCCAGGCATCGGCAACGATATCGCGCTGTAACTGCCAGCACTTCTCAACGTTCTGGGGACACCACTCGAGGATGGTGGCAGGATCCTTACGGAACATACCCTCGCCTGAACAAGGGACGTCACAAAGGATGACGTCGAAGCAAAGCTTCGACCTGCGGTATACTTTTGGGTAGACGCTGGTAACGAGGTGGTTTCCGTAGCCCCACTTGGTGACGTTTTCCAGCAGGATACTGGCGCGGTTGCGAATGGGCTCGTTGGAGTAGAGCACGCAGTCGTTGGGCAGGGCCGAGCGCAAGAGCGTCGATTTGCCGCCTGGAGCCGCGCAAAGGTCAAGGGCTGTATCCGGATTCCCGTTCCCGTGATTCATTAGCACGAAGTCCAAGAACATCGAGGCGGCCTCCTGAACATAGTAGCAACCAGCATGGAACAAGGGGTCCATGGTGAAGTTGGGCCTGCTTTTCAGATAGTAGGCATTACGGCACCAGGGCACTGGCTCACCCCCCTCTACTTTCCACTTTTCACTCTCCACCTTTTTCGGGTTCAGGCGGATGCTCACAGGTGGTTCTTCCTCGAACGACTGCAAGTATCGTTCGAAGCGCTCGTCACCCATTAGTTGGCGCGTATAGTCAGTGAAAGCTGTAGGCAGTGGTGTCATTGTGGTGCAAAAGTACGAAATAGTTCATAGTTCATTGTCCATAGTTCATAATTATTATGCTAAAAGATGTTAAACGGTAGTAACGATGAACAGTGAATAGTAAATCAAACCTCAAGTTCATAGCAGTGAATTTGGGGCTTTTAGTTTTTTTTTTGTACTTTTGCAACTAAATGTCGACTGATAACGTCTAACGAATAGAAAGAAACAAAAAAACGCAGTTATGAAAAAGGTTTTATTATTATCAGTTGTAGCTCTTGGGATGTTGTCTTCCTGTTCATGTAGCGGATTGAAGGTGAGATACTCCAAAACGGATCCGCAGGCTATGCACGAGCGTGACTTGAAAGGCTTTGAGCGCATAGAACTGTTAGGGTCGTTAGATGTTAAGTATCAGCAGGCAGACTCGTTCTCCGTGCGCGTCGAGGCTCCCGTCGAGGTTCTCCATGACGTAGAAACCCATGTTGCCGGCAACAAGCTGGTAGTAAGGATGAAGGGTGAGGGCGACATCATTAACTTAGGAGTCTCTGACGCTGACGACGTGACGGTCTATGTAACCTCTCCCGATTTCCTCGGCATTGAACTGAAGGGTTCTGGCGACTTTGAGAGCAATGGTCTCGTGGATACCGACAACCTCGATATCACGCTGAACGGCTCTGGCGACATCAAGTTCGACGGCATCATTTGCGACCGCATCCATGTGTCGCTGGTGGGTTCTGGCGACGTAGATGTGAAAAACGTGAAGACCCTGTGGGCTGGTGTGCATTTGGTCGGTTCCGGCGACGTCAAGATGAGGCTTGACGACAGCGGTACCGTGGAGACCAACCTGACAGGTTCGGGCGATATCACCCTGTCTGGTGATGTCAAGACCTACAAATCATCCGTGCGTGGTTCAGGCGACATGCATACGGACGGTTTGAGAATCAGTAAGGAGAATACAGAGATGAATGAAAAATGACATATTACAAAACGACTATGAAAAAGATAATGATTACGATGGCCATGCTGCTCGCACTTGGAATGGGCGCGCAGGCCGCAGGACAGAAGCACCGCCATACGCCACAGGCTGAGTTGGTGGACTCGACGAGCAAGAATGCCGTAGAGGTGTATTCCGATACCACGAGTACGGACACGGCAACCACATCATCAACGACTACGAGACGGAAGGGCTCGATCACCGTCACTTATCCGACGTCGCCCTGGAGCAGCCGTTCGGCGACTTACGAGGTGGACGATGCCGATGCCGGGGACATCATTAGCGGCCTCTTCAACAACATGGACAGCAAGGACCTGATGGGAATGTTCTTCGTCCTGTGCGTGCTGCTCATCATCTTTGTGCTGGCTCCCGTGCTTATCATCATTGCGCTGTTCTACTTCATCAACAAGAACCGCAAGCAGAAGATGAAGCTGGCCCAGATGGCCATGCAGCAGGGACAGCCCATTCCCGACCAGCTGCTGGAGGACAAAGTGACAGATGCCGACACCGAGTATCAGAAAGGCATGCGGCAGTGCTTTGTCGGCGTGGGTTTGATGATATTCCTGGGCTATGCCGCCGGGCAGGTGGGCTTCGGCATCGGTGCGCTGGTGTTCTGTATCGGACTGGGCAAGGTGTTCGCCTCGCGTACCGCCCGCAACAACAACAGGGATGTCATGAACGACAACCAGATTTGATTTTTGATGAACGACAACCATGTTTTTGATTAACGACAACTTGGACAACTATGACAACATTTAATTTACTTATTAAGTATTTGGACAGAAAAAAGTTGTCCAAGTTGTCCAAGTTGTCGTCATAAAAAATTAATTGTCGTCAAAATAAAATAATAAGTTGTATTCACTAATAATAAGAAGACGATTATGACAAAGAGACTTTTTCGCAGCAACGACCGCGTGTTGGGCGGCGTCTGCGCAGGATTTGCAGAGTATATGGACTTCGACCCGGTAGCTGTACGTTTGGGTTATGCAGCATTGACACTGTTCACGGCCTTCGCTGGCATTCCCTTCTACATCGTAGCCTGGATTATCATCCCGGAGAAAAAATATTAGTAATTTGAAATGAAACTCACTGACATCACCCTTGTAGCGCAGGTGGCGGTACTCGGCAACACGAAGGCTTTCGACGAACTCGTGCGCCGATACCAGTCGCCTGTACGCAGGTTCTTCCTGCACCAGACGCTGGGCGACAGTCAGTTGAGCGACGACCTGGCACAGGACACGTTCATCAAGGCATACACCAACATTCGCTCGTTCAAAGGGCTGGCCTCGTTTCAAACCTGGCTTATGCGCATAGCCTATAACGTGCTTTACGACTATTGTCGCAAGGAGAAGACCCACCCCCATCCCCTCCCTGAGAGGGAGGGGAGTGGTTACTCTCAAGATGGGAGTCAATCAGTAGATAGGCTATCTACTCCCCTCTCTCAGAGGGAGGGGATGGGGGTGGGTCTGCGGATGGACCTCTACGCAGCTCTGGCACTGCTGAAGCCTGACGAACGGACGTGTATTACCCTGCAGCTTGTGGATGGCTACGACATTGCCGGCATTGCCAAGATATCGGGAATGAAAGAAGGTACGGTGAAGTCGCACCTGTCGAGAGGTAAAGAAAAAATGGCAAACTTTTTAAGACAGAATGGATATGGAAGATAACGAGCGCTTGTTACAGCAGTTTTTCAGTGAGATGGCCTCTGAGCCTCTTGCCGACAATGGTTTTACGGAGCATGTCATGCGCCGCCTGCCGCCGCAGAAGAGCTGGTTTGCACGGCTGTGGACACCGTTCTGCATCGCCACCTTTGTGGTGCTGTTCATCGTTTTCCGTGGCTGGGAACTGTTGGCAGTACACTTTGAGGTGATGCTGCGCACAATGGCAGTGCAGCCGTTCAGCATCAATCTGATGATGGTGTTCACCGTCATCTTCGGTCTTCTGTTCGTGGGAGCCGGCGAGGTTATTTCTTCGGAAACAGTCCGTAAGTCGTTCTAAGCACTATAAACTCCGTGCGGCGGTTCAGCTGGTTGCACTGCTCCTGCTGATCGTCGTCAAGCGTCCTGATGTACTCTTCCGTCAGGACGTCGTTTTCTTTCAGGAAGGGATATTTCTCCGTCAGTTTGCGGCGGATGGTCTTGGGCTTCTCCTTGCCGTAGCCCACGGGTGACAGACGGTCTTTCTCTATGCCGTGCTCCAGCAGATAGTTGACGACTGATTCGGCACGGCGCTGCGACAGTCGCTTGTTGTATTCTGCCGAACCACGGTAGTCGGTATGGGCACTCAGTTCGATGGTGACATTGGGGTTCTCGTTGAGCAGTTCCACCAGCTTGTCCAGGGCCTCGGTAGACTCTGGGCGCAGCGTGGCCTTGTCGAAGTCGTAGAAGATGTTGTCGATGAGTACGGGAGCTGTTATCGAGGCCAGCGGGAATTGCAGCACATACTCTTCCGACTTCTTGACGGGTTCCACACGCAACTGTTCCTGATGGTTCAGGAAACCCTTGCACGTGCCGAGGAAAACGTAGTCGACACCCGGCTTGATCTCCTGGGTGAACGAGCCGTCGCCCTTGACGCTCAGCTTCAGGTTGGTGCCGTCGTTGCCCACCATGTAGACCTGTGCGGCAGGCAGTTCGTAGCCGTCCTGCTCGTACACCCAGCCCTTGACGGTCTGGACAATCTCCGGGTTGAAGAACGAATAGATATGGTCCCAGCCCTTGCCGTCGCCGCGGTTGCTGGAGAAATAACCTTTGTTCAGCAGCCCTTCAAAGGTCATGCCGAAGTCATCACCCTGTGAGTTCAGAGGATAGCCGGGATGCGAAATCTTAAATGAAGAATGAAGAGTGAAGAATGAAGAATTTGCTGCCGCCCCACCTTCTCTGCCATCTTGCCCGGTAGGAAATTCTTCATTCTTCATTCTTAATTCTTCATTCTTCATTCTTAATTCTTCATTTACAACGTAGTATATGTCCAGTCCGCCCATGCCCTCATGACCATTGCTCGAGAAGTAGAGGTCGCCGTTGGGACGGAAGGTGGGGAACATCTCGTCGCCGGGCGTGTTGATGGGAGCACCGAGGTTCTCGACAGCACCGATGCCGCTGGTGGTCAGCGGGGCACGCCAGATGTCGTAGCCGCCCATGCCGCCGGGCATGTTGCTGGTGAAGTAGAGCCACTGGCCGTCAGGCGATACGGCAGGATGGGCGAATGCCGACAGCGTGTCACGTGAAATCTGCAGTTCCTGGGCCTTGCTCCATGCTGCATCCGAGCGGTTGCTGGTGACGATGATGGCATAGCGCGGGTAGCTGGGGTCCGTCTTGCATTGCGTCAGGTACATTGTCCGTCCGTCGGGTGAGAACGAGCAGGCACCCTCGTCAAAGTCGGTGTTCAGCTCTGAGTCGATGACCTCGGGGCGCTGCCATTTGCCCTTATCGTCCTTCTGCGACATGAAGATGTCGGCATTCTTGGTGCCGGTGATGCCGCTCAACTCGTCGCCCTTGGCCTGGTTGCGTGTAGAGGTGAAGTAGAGTTGGTTGAACTCCTCGCCTGCCAGCATCGGGGAGTATTCGGCACGTCGCGAGTTGAAGAAGTTCTCGCGCTTCACGGTGTAGTCCGAACCGTCCTTCCTCCATTGCGGAGCCTGCTGGGCAGAGCGCAACCCCGTCTTGGCAAGGGTGATGAAAGGAGAAAGATGGGGGGTAGCAACGATGTCTGTAGAGTCTATGAACGTCTGGAAGGCCTTGGCGGCTTCCTTGTAGCTGCCATTCTTCATCAGTTGCTGTCCCAGATACAGGTGTGTCAGCGAGTCGTACTGCTTGTAGCGGATGGCGTTGTTATAGGCGGCGATGGCCTTCTGTGTGTAGTTGATGCGGCGGTAGCATTCAGCCATCTTCAGTGCCCGCTTGCCGCGCAGTGCCCGCTCCTTGGGCGGCGTCTGCGAGTAGGCCTTCTTGTATTGGTTGGCGGCATCGAAGTATTCACCCAGGGCATAGAACTTGTCACCCTTCTTCACAGCCTGGTCGGCGCCACACCCACACAGGAGCGCGGCAACAAGACCTGTTAGTAGAAGTGACAAATACTTGCGCATACGATAATCATAACGTCGAAAGGGCTTTTTTATTGCCTTTCAGCCCTTTTCCCTTTTTCCCCTTTTTACTTTTTTACCTTTTTACCTTTCTCCGGCTCTGGTGGTGCGATGGTGATGCGGCGGTTGGTGGGGTCGCTCATGACGTCGTGTACGATGTCGGTGACCTGTTGTTTCAACTCGTTGATGAACTGCTGAGGGTCGTATTTCTTAGCTTCGATGTCGCGCAGCTTCTTTTCCCAAATGCCTGTGAGCTCGCAGCTCTTCAGCAGTTCCTCGCGGATGAGGTCGATGAGTTCGATGCCCGTGGGTGTGGCGACGAGACGCTTCTTCTCGCGGCGGATGTAATGGCGCTTGAACAATGTCTCGATGATACCGGCGCGGCTTGACGGGCGGCCGATGCCGTTCTCCTTCATGGCGGCACGCAGCGTTTCGTCCTCGACGAATTTTCCTGCCGTCTCCATGGCACGCAGCAGCGAGGCCTCATTATAGTAGGGCGGGGGAGTGGTCATCTTCTCTGTCAGTGTGGGGGTGTGGTTGCCGCTCTCACCCTTGACGAAGGTCGGCAACGTACGCTCCTCGTCATCAGGCTTCTTCTCCTCGTCGTCGGCTTCTGTCTTTGCCTTCTCCCTGACCACCCGCCAGCCGGGCTCCAGGATTTCCTTACCCGTCACCTTGAATTCTATGCCGTCGACTTCGCCCAGGACAGTCGTTGTCGAGAACTTGCAGTCGTCCAGGAAGACACCGATAAAGCGGCGTGCCACGAGGTCAAAGACCTTGCGCTCAGCATCGCTCAGGTTTTGGGGGATGACACCCGTGGGGATGATGGCATGGTGGTCGGTGACCTTCGACGTGTCGAAGACGCGCTTCGACTTCTTCAGCGGTTTGCCACCGATGGGCTTGATGAGCGGTGCGTAGGGTGCCACGCCGGCGAACTTGGTCTGGTAGAGACCGTTCATGGTCTGCGGACACTTGGGGTAGATGTCATCCGAGAGGTACTGGGTGTCCACACGCGGATACGTCGTGTATTTCTTCTCATACAGTGCCTGGATGAGGTTCAGTGTCATCTCGGCAGAAAAGCCGAATTTGCGGTTGCAGTCCACCTGCAGGCTCGTCAGGTCGTAGAGCTGCGGTGGCTGCTCCTTGCCTTCTTTCTTCTCCACCTTGGTGACGGTGAAGGGCTTGCCCTCGATGGTCTGGAAAGCCTGTTCACCTTCCTCCTTGCTGGTGAACTTTCCTTTAGTGGCAGTAAACGTGGTGTCGCGGTAAACGGTGGCCAGCACCCAGTAAGGTTCGGGCTTGAAGTTGTCTATCTCCTTCTGGCGGTTGACGATGAGGGCCAGCGTCGGTGTCTGCACGCGGCCTATCGACAGCACCTGGCGGTTCTGCCCGTACTTCAGCGTATAGAGACGTGTGGCGTTCATGCCCAATAGCCAGTCGCCAATGGCGCGGCTGAGGCCCGCCAGGTATAGCGGCTGGTAGTCCTGCTGGTCCTTCAGGTTCTGGAAACCCTCGCGAATGGCTTCGTCCGTCATCGACGATATCCACAGACGGCTCACGGGACACTTCGCCTGCGCCTTCTGCATCACCCACCGCTGGATGAGTTCACCCTCCTGACCAGCGTCGCCGCAGTTGACAATGCGCTCGGCCTGCTGCATCAGCCGCTCGATGATGGAAAACTGTTTCTTGATGCCGTTGTCGTCGATGAGCTTGATGCCGAAGCGCTCAGGTATCATGGGCAGCGACGTCAAACTCCACGACTTCCACATCGGCGTGTAGTCGTGGGGCTCCTTCAGCGTACACAGGTGACCAAACGTCCATGTCACCTGAAATCCGTTCCCTTCCATATAGCCGTCGTGGCTCGTCGTTGCGCCGATAATGCGCGCAATATCCCTCGCCACACTGGGCTTCTCTGCAATACATACAATCATAACAGCGTGCAAAGGTACAAAATATTTTAGAATCCGTTTTGTGTTTTTCTCGTTTTTTCGTAACATTGCCATCACAATGGCGAAGTTACTCCGTCTCGGCATAAAAAAATAAATTCTTTTGTTCTGCTCTCGACTTTTTGTAACTTTGTAAGAATTCTCAGCTTTTCTTTGTATAAAGGCAGTCTGGGAGATTGAGGAAAAACTGGGTTACGAATTGGCAACCGTACTCAACTCCACATTTTGCTATAAACTGCATCAAAGAACACCCGATTCTGAGCCAGCAACCATTTATGACTCATCATCGGGTGCAAAGTTACGAATAAGTGAGCAAAATATCAAATTTATTTGAGTATTTTCGAACGAGAGAACTCGAACTTGTTCGCTTGGCTCGTCCAAGAACTTCGAGACCTCGTCTCAAAGGTAACTATTTCTTTTGAAAGAACAAAATCTATTCACATCTTTTTTATCTGAGTTTGCTCAACACCATTGAATTGACTGCGACATCTTTTGTGGCACCTGTCAAAAAGGTGCGTATTAGGCTACGTCCTATTACCCAATGACAGTGTGGTTTCAAGATTTTTTCTATCCTATAATATCCCATTCACCTGAGTCACCACCCTTGCGACGTATTCTCTTATCACGCAAGACATCGATAGCCTTTCTCACCTGACGCTCACTTGTTCCAAGTGCCTTGGCCAGTGCAGCCCTGGATATAGAATGATTCTCCTTGATTAGTTCATACACGGCATTCACAAACTCCGAATTCATCTGGATCACCTCTGGATCGCTCTGGATCACCTCTGGATCACCCTGGACCGCTTGGCCTCCTCGCCTCCATATTACCACTCTGAAGTCCTCTTCCTGATGGTATTCAGGCGATTTTAGTCCCTTGCCTTTACAGAGATTTACAATGTCCTCAGTACCAGTACCCACTTTGTCCACATAGCCCGTCCAGAACAGCGGGTCAGCAATCAGCGGATTAGCAGGCAGCGACTTGTGAGGCTCCAGCAGTTTATTCACCGTTAGACCGTAAGGCAGTTGTCCTGGATTCCACACCTCGAGTCTGTTGCGGAACAACATGACCTGCACACTACCGTTGCTCGTGTAGTCTCTGTGAGCCACAGCATTCACAATGGCCTCCCTTACTGCATCTGGCGGTAGTTCGTAATCAGTAGGCACCGAAGCAGACTTGCCCTCAGCACGTGTCCCAACAGCGAGATCCACGCGATCCATGACAAAGGCCGTAGCCTGATCAATCATCTCAAATAGTGTTCCTCGACATATCTGATAGGCAGGTAGTGGCTTTTCTACTACATTACCGAAGAACTGCACACACTTCACTTCCGAGGTGATGAAGAACCGCTGTGGACGCTTGCCAAACAACAATACAGCAGAGTTGGCTATACGGCCCTTATCATCCATAAGTGACAGGTGGGTCAGCAGTTTCTCTGGCGATGAATTCTCCGGCAACGGGAAATTCCTCTTCGCTCTAGCTAGCACGATGAACTCGTGCATCTTGTCCTCATCCAAGTCGTCCAACTTGGCATTGGTATCGAAAGCCGCGTCAAATGGCTGCCAGCGGATGTACTCCTTTTCTTCCAAGTACCTTACGAGTGAAGCATAGACAGAGGTTCTGAGTCCCTCAATATCCACAAAAGTCTTTCTTACAATATCGCGCTCCACCTTTCTGATGAGCGCAGTCTCTTTAGAATGGCGATACTCTTCTTCCACGCTCTTAATGAATATCAGTCGTGTCTTGTGTAACTCAGCCGCGCGGTCATACTCTCTTTCAGTGGGCGACACGCCTTCCTCATCCTCGTAGCCGTATTTATTGCCATACAGCCCAAGATAAATGTCGGCCATCTCTACCTCGCTCAGGTAAACCTGCTGTGGCGAAGCCTCGTTGGCAGGCACATCCTCGAAAATGAATGTCTCGAAAAACTTTCCTAATAGCGCATCTGTCCTGATGTACTGACTGAGCATAGCCCGCTCTTTGACAAACTCGCTCTGCACGCTACTGATAAAAATCCTTATTCGTTTCATGTCGTTCTGATTTGCTTGCAAAATTACAACTTTCTGAGCAAAAAGACAACGTTATGAACTGAAAACAGAAGTAAAAGGCTTAAAATTTCTCAAAAAGTTTCACCTTATTATATATAATTAAGGAACTAAAGTTTCGCAAGTGATGGCACACCTGCATAATTTAACATAAAATAGGAATAAAAATGGCCTCGATGTTTTGTTAACTCACTGAAAATGAGTAATTTTACGATCGCCAAAAAGTAAAATTCAAACATCAAAGCCGTGAGCAAAGGTACAAAATATTTTAGAATCCGTTTTGTGTTTTTCTCGTTTTTTCGTAACATTGCCATCAAAGATGGCGAAGTTACTCCGTCTCGGCATAAAAAATGAATTAATTTTGTTCTGCTCTCGACTTTTCGTAACTTTCACTCTGCAAACCTGTCTGACGTTATCGGATTTTATGCTCCCCAGTGCGGGATTTTATGCTCCATCGAGGAGGTCTCGCTGATACTTTGAGCAAGAGTTAGCCATAAAAGCCTGCACGATGGAGCATAAAATCCCGCACTGCGGGCAATACTTTCGGTAGCAGCGAGCGATTATTACCACTGCGGTGAGCGACAAAAAATGTCTGGAATATTTGTAGAATAAAAAAATATTAATTATCTTTGCAGCATCGTCCGGTTAGTCCACCTATGGGCGGCGGGCGGTCTTAGTGGTAAGAAAGACGTTTTCGAACGTTTGTCGTTGTGAACCACGAATCTCGCAAATCCGTAACATCACAACAGGCAGATGGCAACGAGACGTCTGCGTGGAGCGTATCTATATACCTATTTATATAGTTCGTTCTGGCGTGGGCTAACTGCGTTGTCTATCCTGTGTGATGTGGGCAATGCGAGAGCCTGTGGTTCCAGGATGGACAGAGAACAGCACCTACGCCTTTTTTGTGTACTAAGGAGAACGACTACAATAACTAAAATGCCGAATCAGGGGTGTGAATAGGCAAAAGACTATAATTGGAAATGCCTGTTACTATCCTGAAAGTATCCTTTCTTTTGATGTCCTTATTTTCTTTCCCTATTTTGTATGCCCAAACAGAAGGGAAAAAGTTGACTTACAGTTACCCTCAAAAGCTAACTCCAGAAGGAATTGACAACTATTTGTTTTCTACCTATTATTATAATGGTAAGAAAACTTACAACATGCGGGGTGCACAGATGAGTAGTTCTGCATCAATCATTCAGTTCCGAGTCAATCCTTCTGGTTCGTCTTTTGTTGTTCTTGAGGAAAAGGGGGAACAGGGAAATATTCTCATATATAATCTCTGGAAGACGAACAAGCTCATCAGGAAGATAGAGTGCCAGGGGTATAAGCCAGTGGCTGTATGTTACTCTCCTGATTCCCGACTATTGGCGGTAGCAGGGAGTAATCAGTCAATAACCATTTATGACACCCATGATTATCAAGCCCAACAACGTTTCGAGACTAGTGGACAGGTCGGCTGTATGGAAATCAGCAGTAACAACTACTTCCTGGTTAGTGCAGAATCAAGAAGAATTAGTATATGGAATTTACAGAATGGGCAGCTGCGACAAGAATTTACCTTCAATAGTAGCATAACAGATGTTGCTTTCTCTGATGACAATAAGCAGTTGGGCGTCCTGACTGATGACGGAAAACTCACGACGTATGAAACGCAGCAGTTCGGCATCAAACAGACATACGATGCCCTTGGCGAAGCCCGTAGTTTTCATTATCATAAGGATGGAAAATATGTGGCAGTTGTTACCGGAGATAAGCGCATAGCAATTCTAAATCTACTGAATCAACGCGATAGAGAGTATGTGGACGATGATAAGGATGGTGTTAAAGATTTAAGATTCCTATATAATAACAAGAAAGAAAGCTATTTGGCATATAATACCACCAATGCCATTGTCTATGCTTTTATGAATCAACTATCTCCTTATTATACCCGACTCTTGGCTGATGAACTAAACGAGCGGATGGCAGAGTGGTTGAAACAGCGTCCGGAAGAGACATTGGCAGATTATAACAAACGTGTGAATGACAGCAGCAGGGCGGAGCAGATGAAATTGTTTGAGCGTGAGATTGCTACAAGACTTGCAGACAACTTAGTAGACAGGTCGGAAGTGACGCTTGGCAGTTACAATGACAAGGAAGGCTTGCTTGCCCTAAACTTTGACTCAATGCCGAACATATACCTGAATGTGCCGGAAAGAGAATTGAAGGATTTTGCTGAACCGGGAATGCTTGAATTCAGAAATGCAGTTTATGGATTGAATAATGAAGACTGCTTCGAACTCATTTATGCAGATGTCTATAATAAGAAAAACGGAAAGACGTATGTATTCAACAATTTGGAACGTCAGTCTCTTGCATATTTGGAAAACGACGAGAATTTTGTCCCGTTAGAGATTATCCAGCAGTCAAATGCAGAGGAGATGAAGTTGCAAGAAATCAAGCAGGGAATTATAGATTTGGCTAAGAAGAACAAGAAGATAACAGATAACACAGAGATAACAGTGAGTGCCACTGCAGAGAATGCATTTGATGCAAATGGCAAGCGTATCACAAACTACAACATTTCCTTTGCTTATAAGATAGAACAGCAGTATTCAGCAAAGGAAGACTTTGCATCCGGGCATTATCGTATTGAGGAATCAGCAGCAGCCATGTCAATGCTGGATATTGTACGTGAGGCCTTCACAAAGGATATGGCCAGTTACATAGTTCCTGGTAAGCAGTTGAAGATAGCAATAACAGGGATGGCAGATGCATCGCCTATTAATAAAGCAATAGCCTATGATGGATGCTATGGTGAATATGAAGACGAGCCAGTGTACAAGGATGGCAACCTGACAGCCATGACGCTCAGCAAGTCCGAAGGCGTAGCAACGAATGAACAGCTTGCTTTTTTGAGAGCATTGGGAGTAAAGGATCATATTGAACAGACCATAGCTGACTTGAAGAAGATGGATTGCAGTTATTCGTATAATATTGATTTGGCAAAGAAAACAGGTGGTCAGTATCGCCGTATCAGTGTTGTATTTACTTTTATCGATGCCTTTAATCACTAAACGACAATGCCTTATGAAACGAAACAAATTCTATAAAAAGGTATGTAGCATAACGGTAATAATAGCTATTACCCTTTTCCCCTTGACAGCACCTGCTCAATCGGCAGAACAAAGTGATTTGGCTTTGAAGAACTTTGTCAGACTGAATAACTCTGGGGGCAATAAAGCGGAAATGTATCAGGCCCTTCATACCTGTTATCAGGGGTACTTGAACATAGTGAAGTCAAAAACACAGGGGGCGGATTATAATCAGGCACGGGAATCACTTAAGATAATCTATCCCTATTTACAAAGTGCTGCAGGTTATTATTCTCAAAACAATAATCAGCGTATGGCAACCTTCTTTGCCCGTGCTTATGTGGATATGCCGATGCTGGATGCCTTTAGGGACGAACAGTTTGCACACGACAACTATTATCCTACCATTGTCTATTTCGCGGCATCAAACACCTTCAATGCCGGTGATTATGATGCAGCCATCAATTATTACAACGAATATCTGAAAACTGGCGAACAGACAAAACGAAAGAATGCATACGGTTATTTGTACAAGGCGTGTTTAAAGGCCGACAACCCAGCTCTTGCAAGTAACGTCTTGGAGAGTGCAGTTGCTAATTATCCAAATGATTTTGATATGTTGTCGCTTGCCATTAATGCTGCTATTGACAGCAAAGACTACATTCGCTTGTCTGGTTATGTTGCCAAGGCATTACAGTTGCGTCCAAATAATCCAGACCTTCTTAATATTCAAGGAAAGATGTATGAAGACACCAGGGACTTTGAAAACGCGCTGAAAGTGTATGAGAAACTGAAGCAACAGAACCCGCGCAGTCTGTCAGTTACAGAACATATTGCCCTGAATACTTATAATTTGGGAGTTATGTATTATAATAAGGCTTCGTTAGAGGATAACGCGTCAAAGTCAAAAAAACTACGGGCAACATCCAATGACTATTTTACGAAAGCCTCAGCCATACTGTCGGAAATTCTATTGTCAAATCCAACTTCCATCAAATACATGCAGGCGTTGGCCATTGCCTATAGCTGTACGAACAATACTAAGCAGTTGGATGCTACGAATTTTAAACTTCAGACCCTTGGCAGTGCCAAAGTTTCCCAAAACGCAATACCATCACTGGTCGGCTTCAACGATAAAACTGCAATGGGGAGTTCAGAAGGAGATTTAGCCCAGTCAAGACCATTACCAAATACGAAGCAAACAGAGACTAACGTTGAACATGCTACTATTGATAATAGTACGCCTCGGTATTCTGTCTATGCCAAACAGTACATTGCACAGCAATTGAAGGAGTGGCAGACTAAAGATCCATACGAAACCATAACAGAATACAAGAAACGAGTCAACAATGAGTCTCAGAAGTTAAAAGTATCAGAACTGCAACAGACTGCGGAGCGAGAGTATATACGTCGGTATGCACATACTCCCAGATACGATGAGTTGAGGCTGATGCCGTATGATGCAGAGAATCAAGTCTTCCTGATTACTTCTGCGTACGGCAATATGGTACTCCCCGTTTCACGCGAGCGAAATGAAGCCAAAATCTTCCAGAACAGTTGGAGTGGAATGCAATTCAAAGACGCACAATACTATATTGACGGAGACTCATTGGCTCTGGCAAGCCTGACCTTTGTTACTCCTTCGGGCATATCCTACAAATACGATAATAAAAAAGCGCTGGAATATCAGGAAACACAGGTTGACGTGGATTTAGCGCAGGTTGATTATAGCAATATTGCTGTTTCTGGTAATCAAGGTGGAAGTAAATCAAGAATCAGTAAAAAGAAGATAGCTATTGGAACCTCGGATGTCGACAAAAACATTCCGACGACAAAGACGGTCAAAGCCAATTCTTTTGCTGTCATCATTGCGAATGAGAATTATGAATACGTACCTGATGTAGAAATGGCCATAAACGATGGTACTATATTTGCCAAATATTGTCATCAGACATTGGGAGTACCTGAAGCCAATGTGAGAATGTATCAGAATGCAACTTACGGGGGAATGATAAATGCGATAAGGGATATTCAAAATATCGCAAGTGCCTATCAAGGAGATATTCAAGTAATATTTTACTATGCAGGTCATGGAATACCTGACGAGAAAACCAAAGATGCTTATCTGCTCCCAGTGGATGCAGATGGGCGACAAATGACGGTGTGCTATTCATTGAGAAATCTGTATCAAGAGCTATCGGCTTTGGAAGCAAAGAATGTTGTTGTCTTCTTAGATGCTTGCTTTAGTGGTAGCACTGCAGACGGCGGAAATCTAATGGCAGCAGCAAGAGGTGTCGCTTTAAAGCCGAAGAAAGAGACTCCCCAGGGTAATATGGTTGTATTTAGTGCTGCATCTGATGCGGAGACGGCGTTCCCTTATGAAGAGCAAGGTCATGGCATGTTTACATACTATTTGTTGAAGAAGTTGCAGGAATCCAAAGGAGGGGCTACACTGAAAGAGATAGGTGATTATATTATAAGGAATGTACGAGAGAAGTCTGTTGTCATCAACCGCAAGGCACAGACTCCGACAGTGTCTCCGAGTACTTCTATAATATCTTCTTGGCAAACAATGAAACTAAAATAAGTATTTGTATGAAAAAGAAACGACTAATGCTGGCTGTATTGCTTTTATGTGGAACCATAATTGCTTCGGCACAGACAACAATTAATGGAACAGTGACCGATAGAAGCGGGAATCCGATTCCTGGTGCAAAGGTTGAAGTACCGGGAACAGAAGAATCGGTACTGACGGATCTTGATGGAACATTCTCGCTGTCCGTGTCTTCATCTCCCAAAGTAGTAAATGTCTATTATGTGGGTATGTTGCCGAAAGAACAGGAGATTGCCCCGGACATGTTAGTCAGGCTGACGAAAATGACATGGTGGAACAAAAAGCCAGAAGACTGGCAATTCTTTGCAGCGGTTGAGGGCGCATTCCCTGAAAAGAGCATGAAGAATCCTGCTTTTGGTTTTTCCGTGGGATACGTCAAGGAATATGGTGTGTATGCGAAAGTATTGTTCAGCGCAACGCCTTCAACTGACCATGAGTGGGATGACTTTACAACCTTAAAGCCTTGGACACAAGGGGAGTACAAAAGTGGAACTCAGGCATACGTCGTCGGCGGAATGATTCGATTAGGTTGTCCATTCTATTTGAACTTGGGACTGGGCTATATGAATAGGACTGTAGCTTGGAAACTCTCTGACGGCAGTTGGGCTAAATACAATGATGACAGTTATAATGGTTTTTGCATAGATGCAGGGCTTACATTAAGGATAGGTGACCATTTTCTAGTAAATGGCGGTATCTTGGCAGGTATGAAAACTGCCAAAGCACCCTATATAGGAGTTGGCTATAGTTTCTAACAATAAAGAAAAGAACAATGAAGAAGCTTTTTATTTTTCTCTTTGCAGGATTAATAAGTGCCTGCTCTGACTTGACGGATGTTGAGAATAATATCCCTGAAGTTACCACTGGTGATGTTATTGACATCGGTGCCCGTCAGGCTGTCATATCGTATACAGGGAATCTTGACCAAGGCTATTGCTATTTAGAATTGTCTTCGTCCTCTACTTTTCAGGAAGGTACAACAATAAGCACAATTCGCCTCACAGAATCTCAATGGGAGGCCACTGGGCTTTTACCAGGCACAACTTACTATTATCGACAGTGTGCCACTGACGGCCTCACTACTGTCAAGGGGCCGACAAAGCAGTTCATTACAATGCCTCTAGTCAATATCAGTTCTGTTAGACTGCATCCATGGAACGAACCAGTTGCTGTGGAGTCATTATCCGCTGATACAGAATTGGGACTCTATTATTCAGATGGCGGAACTTACAGTGACTATAAGGGACTGAGCAACTTCCGTCCTACCTACACTGACGGACATTGGCTAATGCCGTTTGACATAGAGCCAACCGAAAAACCATATATGTTCTATGCTTATGCTCCTTATAGCAGCAAGGCTACAGACAAGACGCGTATTCTTGTCAGTACATTAGAACGGAATGTTGACTATCTATGTGGCAGCAGCACATTGGTGACTGCTACACAGTGTAACGCAGACATCACCATGCATCATGCCTTGGCTCGTATCATCTTCCATGTAACACAAGACAAGGACAGTAATACGGACGTCAGTATAAGCGAATATAGTATCAGCAGAGGATTAAATTCCTCTATGTATTTCCCAATTGAAGGCTACCTTGACTTGGTGCGTGACACCATTACTGACCAACGGCACAATGAATATCTTCCGCGAACAGTGAAACCTGCTGCCGTAATTTCTACCACTCCTACCGACATGGAACTGTATGTCATTCCTTTTGACTTCAAAAATAATCAGATAGACTTGCAACTTTCCACGGGCAGTAGCTATGCCGACATCGTGAGAACAGCCATTCCCGCAGCCTCATGGAAAGCGGGCTATCAGTATGAGTATCCCGTCACTATACAGCGCAATCGTCTGGAGATAGGCGATGTGATAATTACTCCATGGACAGAGAACAATGGGGAAGCCATCATCATAAATAACTAAAAAGTCAATTATTATGAAGAGAGTCTTAGCAAAAAGTGTATGGTGTGCCGCCGTGTCCTTAATGATAGTGGCATGCACAGGTGAGGATGTCAGTTCTTCTGTTGATGGTAAGCCATTGCAAGTAGAACTATTTGGTTTGCAGCCCACGCGGGCAGCCATTACTTCTACAACGCTTCCTGATGGCAGTCAATATGGAATATATGTTGCCTATTATGGGCAGATAGTAAAACGTGGAGACAATGGATATAACATTCCAGTAACCTACCAAAGTGGTAAAAGTACTATGAGCCGCGACTATATACTACAGTCTGCCACTGACTACAGCGTTTATGCTGCATACCCACAGGAGAATAGCTCTGACGTGATGACCATGCAGTTGGAAACGGCTTCGCAGACCGACTATCTTTATGGTTATGCTGTAGATGACAATGGCGGGCAGGCCGTTATTAATCAGGATAACCATGTGGCAAAAATACAGATGCGACATGCTATGGCTTTGTTGCGGTTCAATATATTCCAAAGCGAGGACAACAAGCAGGAAAACATAGTGACAGCCGTAGAAACCTATGAAATGCCTGTCAGTGCATCTCTGAACTTGCAAACAGGGGAGCAGACCCAGCAAAAGATAGGGAACAATCGCATAAAGTGTCAGTTCACGGCCGAAACCACTCCTCATACAGTAGAGATGCTTGTTCTGCCGTATAATAATGGAATCCACCTTTCTTTCGAAGTCAATGGGAAAAGCATATACGCTTATCGTCAACAGGTTTTACAAGCAGGTAATAGCTATACTTATAATGTTGAGATTCAAAGTGATGCTAAGATTCTAATCAGTGAAGCCACAATCACCCCACGTGAAAACGAAACAATGGAAACTTTGGTATTAAATGCGAATATGCTTCCTGTTGGCGGTACTATCGGAACACCTGTAGATTTAGGGCTTAGCGTAAAATGGGCAGACCATAATGTCGGTGCTTCTTCTGAGAGTGAGGTCGGTGGACACTATATGTGGGGGGATCCGACAGGTACTGCCACCGCAGCTACGTATAATATGCCCTCACTGTCGAATATCTCCGACACGCAATACGACATTGCCAAGACACAGTGGGGCGGAAATTGGCGATTGCCTACAGATACTGAGATTAAAGAACTGGTGGACAATACCACCTACCAATGGACAACGCGCAATGGCGTGGAGGGAGGTCTGTTCACTTCTAAGAAAGCAGGATTTACTGATAAGAGCATTTTCTTTCCAAAGTATTATGGTGGGGATCAAGGAGGCTCCGTATGGTCTGGTACAAAGAGCTTTTCAAATACCGCAAGATCTTTGTATTATGGGAAAAAAGAAGTAACTATAAATTCTCACGATATTGGTATTGGATATTCTACCCCTCAAACATTAACCATACGCCCTGTATGTAAATAATTTAATTGATTGTGAATTATGAATATAAAGTATATGTTATTGGGCTTAGTCGCGTTATTGGCGGCTTGCTCTGAGAATGAAGATGTTTTGCAGAACCATAATAAGCCTCGACTGACAATCTCAACAGAGTTTGCGGATTATGTCACTACGCGAGCCTTTGCTACAGGGTTAGGCAGTGAAACCGAATTCCGTCAAGGGAATACAATCGGTGTCAGTCTTGTAACTACTAATGATAAAGCCTATAGGTACAATGATGTGCCTTTCAATTTAAAAGCCATATATGGTAACGGTTGGTCAATGACGGATGCTCCAGTGATGGAAAACAATAAGGCAAAGCTATATGCTTATTATCCTTTTACGGATAGTTACAATGTGCAAACCTTAAAATCAGGGAGTAATCACACAGGATGGACATATTCTTACTTTCATAGTATTCCCATAGACATAACACCATATCCACATGGTGATGGTCAACAAGATTACCTTTGGGGAGAGTCCTCCGACAGTGTAAATTGTGATAATCCACATGCAAGAATCCAGTTCAAGCATGTGTTGCCACGCATTACATTTAAGGTGACAAAAGGTGACGAATGTGCTGACGATGAGATTTATGTCCGTCAGGCCTTTTTGAAAGCAGCAGATGAAAGCAAACACGTCATAGGTACCAAGGGTAATCTTTCTATATTCAGTGGACAGGCAACTATGGATGCTAACCAAGAAACCACAACTCTGTTCAACGGTTATACCGCACCAATTCAGATATATACAAAAGAAGTAACCGGAGAGGTGCGTACATTCGACTTTTTGGTATTTCCTGTTACCTTCAACAAAGGCGATGTCATTCTGAGTATCGAGACGTATAAGGGACAAAACGGAAAACTTGAAACCTATGACATCACCCTTCCTGCAGCCACATGGGAAGCCGGCAAACAATATACTTATCCTGTCGTCGTGAATATGGACGGTGAACAGCAACAAGAATCAAAGCCAGGAGAAAAGGTCTATATGGGCTTCAATGGTGATAACGGCAAACCGCTCTATTGGTCTTCTTGGAATCTTGGTGCAAAGAAAATAGAGGATTATGGTGGACTGTACGGTTGGGGAGACCCAACAGGAGAGCATAAAGAACATTGCTATGAATACAAGAAAGATGATCCATATTATATGACAGACAAAACCAAATGCTTATCATTTTATGGAGGCTCTTCTCCAACGAATAATATAAGTGGAGTTTGGGATTATGATACTGCAAAAAGATTATGGGGAGGAAACTGGAGAATCCCCACTCAGAATGAGTTTAATTTGCTTAAATCAAATTGTACCTATGTATGGACAACGCTGAACAACGTCTATGGTATGAAGTTTACAAGTAAAACGAATGGGAATAGCATTTTTCTTCCATATGCTCCTATGAGGTATGGAAACTATCTTTCTTATTCTGAATGGAATACAGTGAGTGGTACATATTATCAAGGGAGTAACTACTGGAGCAGTAATTTGAATACGGATGATGTAACTCGTGCACACATGTTTAATTTCAGCAATGGTAATTCATGCTGGATTGCTAAAGGAAGTGAACGATATGCCGGTCTTCCTATTCGACCTGTGTCAGACTAAAGTTCCATTAATCAGTGATAATAAAGTAAAAAGAGAAATGATGTTGACTCAGCGACTGGCGTGGATGTTGCTCCTGTGGGTGATGACTGCGGTGGGGGCCGTGGCGCAGGATTTGACGGTGCGTGAGATGCGGGCGACGAACGACATCTCGGCTAGTCGGTTCCGCAGAACGGACCTGAATGGTGACCCGTGTGCGCTGGTGAAGGTGCGGTTAGCTGCGGAGGGGGCAAAGTTTGAAGGTAATGTCATCCCACCAGTGGAGTATCATACAGGCGAATACTGGGTGTATATGACTGCCGGCTCCAAAGAGTTACACGTAAAACATCCGAAATACCTGCCATTGGAAGTGCATTTTGATGACTATGGCAACAAAGGGGTGAAGCCGCTTACCACTTATGTGCTGACGTTGGCGATGCCTGCTGCCGGAACTGCTTCGAGCTTTGTCGTTAACTACAAGGCACAGCTATTGCGGAACGGGACGGACGACTGTTATGCTGACAGTGTGTTCCAAAGTGGCGATGCCTTGTACCTCTCCTTCCAGTCGCCAGTTAGTGGTTTTATAGCCGTTTACCTGCTTGATGCTGATGGGCATGCTTCTTGCCTTTTGCCTTATCAGCATCAACAGGAAGGCATCTATGCTGTTATGGCTAATCAGCACTATGTGTTCTTCAATCGTAGTCAGGCGCCACATGACGACGCTGACGAGTATGTAATGACTTGCGACCGTGATGAGGAGCGTAATGAGGTATATGTGGTCTTCTCGCCGAATCAGTTTGTGAAGGCATTAGACTATGCTTCGGAGCGCACTACCACACAGGCGGGAACTGCAGGTTTGCCACGCGAGTTGAATAGTGCGGATTTCCAACAATGGCTTGATGCGTGCCAGCAACGTGACGGCAGCATGGTGGTGAAGCGGTTCCCGATAGTTCTACAAAAGTGAACGAGAATCCCTGATTCTGATTGGCCTTGCTCATATCTAACAACAGAATAAGGCTACAGGTGCTTTCGGAAGAATTCCAGGGCGCGGCGCTGGGCTTCGCGGGGACAACTGTGGGGCATGTCCCAGATTTCGGTGACCAAGCGGTCGTCGGCATGTTGGCTGCGCCAGACGTCGTGCATGATGGCGAAGGCTTTTTCTACGCCGGGTACGGGGAAGAGCTTGTCCTGAGCACCGTTGATGAAGAGCATGGCGTTGGGACATGCCAGGCTGGCGATGTGCGGATAGTCCAGCCAGCGGCGCAGGCCGGGGAAGCAGTTGGCGAAGCCACCGTTCTCGGTGCGTTTGTACTTGAACGACATCTGCTCGTCGGTGGTGGTAAGCCAGCAGATGGGCACGGCGGCTCGGATGTGGTCGCTGAGCGCTGCCAGCATCCAGGCGCGGTAGGCCCCCATCGACCAGCCCGTGCAGCCGATGCGCCGGGCATCGACGTATGGCTGCTGGCTGAGCCACTCTGTGGCAGCGATGTCGTCGTAGGTCATATAGGCCGAGAGGTCGATTCCGTACATCATCATGTTGCCGGCTATCATGTCGTAGCGGTCGCGGCGGGCACCCTCCTGCTGGCCGCGCTCGCCCCACATCGGGGCATCGGTGGAGAGCACTACAAAGCCATTCTTGGCCAGGTAGTCGCCGAAGAACTGTCCCTCGTAGCCTGCCAGCCACTGCTCGGCATCCTTGACGACCGTCGAGTCTTCGCAGGCCAGTGGGCGTATCATCTTCTCCTTGCCGATGAAGAGGTGGGCACCGTGGTCGTGCAGGGCATTGACGGCAGGAAAGGGCCCCTTGCCGTCGGGGATGAGGATATAGGCGGGCACCGTATAGTAGCGCGAGAGGCGTATCTCCAGTTTGCGCGCCTTGTAGCCGTCGCGCTGTTCCTCGAAGAGTACGCGAGCCGTATAGCCCCCGGCAGGCGGCGGGGGCGCAGGCAGCATGCAGTCGAATACTTTCTGGCGGGCTGTACGCTTCCACTCGTTGAAGTCCCTGATGTCGCTATGACCCCATGCCAGGGGGTATGTCAGGTCCTTGATGAGTGAGTCGGCATAGACGGGCAGGTTGCGGCTGAACTCGTACTTATCACGTTTCTGCGCACTCACCGTCAGGGCGATGAGTGCGCAGCAGCAAAGAAACTTAATACGCATGGTCGTCGGCAATATCCTCCTTGGTCAGCTTCTTCTTGTCGATGGCTCGCCAGGCGTAGACGATATACGCCAGGACGAAGGGCACCAGGAAACTGACGTAGAACATGGTGCGCAGCGTGAACTCGCTGGAGCACGAGTTGACGATGGTCAGCGACGACTGCAGGTCGGCAGTAGAGGGATAGTAGGCGGTGCCGTTCCATGCCGACATCAGCAGCAAGGGCAGCACTACCAGTACCACGCCGATGCCCGCAGGCCAGATGCCGCCGGTATAGTCTTTGCTGGCAATGGTCTTGCCGATGGCGAAGAGCACCAGCACGACGCCCGCGAGGAAGAGCAGGGTGAGGGGCCACAGCGTGAGGAAGTTGTCGAGATACTTGTAGGGCACTAGGCTGATGACGCCGGCATCGTCGTAGGCATAGCCGTCCTTCAGCAGCAGGTGTACCAGATAGGCCACAAACAGCAGCAGGAAAGGTACGGCGGCACCGATAAGGCGGACACTGGCGCGACTGCGGATGTCCTCGTCGTCCACATTATTAATAATATAGAGGATGCCTAACACGCGAGCCAGGAACATGACGGCCAGTCCGAAGATGAGCACCCACGGGTTGAGCAGGGCGTCGAGGCCGTGCGAGGCGTTCGCCCAGCGCGAGATGATGGGTGTGATGGCACCGTTGTCGATGAGGTTTTCCTTGACGACGATGAAGTTCGAACCCTCAAAGAACGTGGCCACGGCACCGCCGAGGAGCAGCGGACCCAAGAGTCCGTTGATGACCAGGCACATCTGGAACGTCTTC
>Ga0247611_10002111_pt1 | contig 33411 bp, 34 predicted proteins | sample 177DNAGHGhighgp2_FD_192422 | JGI IMG/M metagenome (GOLD analysis project Ga0247611, IMG submission 192422) | Sheep rumen microbial communities from Palmerston North, Manawatu-Wanganui, New Zealand - 1770 DNA GHGhigh gp2 | ecosystem: Host-associated > Mammals > Digestive system > Stomach > Rumen... | reverse complement strand
CCCTATCTCACAAAATATCTAATTTTTTCATTTTATGGAAAAAGAGTTGATAAAATAAGAATTTAAGCTAAAATTTATAATGTTACTAAGTAAGAATTTTACATACGAAGAATTAACTAAATCTAACACAGCATCAAGATTAAAAATTAATAATTCACCTGATGATGAAGCTTTAGCTAAATTAAAGAAGTTAGCTAATGATGTGCTTCAGCCAATTAGGGATGTATACGGTAAACCAATTAAAGTTAGTAGTGGCTATAGATGTTTAAAGTTAAATGAAAAAGTTGGTGGTACTGTTAATAGTCAACATGTTAAAGGTGAAGCTGCTGATATTACTTCTATAACAGATACAGTGGATGAAAATAAAGTATTATTTGAACTCATTAAAAAGTTAATCAAAGATGGTAAAATTGTTGTAGGTCAATTAATTGACGAATATAACTATAATTGGGTACATGTATCATTACCTAATGATAAACATAAGAATCAAATATTACACATTAAGAAATAATTACTATGAGAATAGATGCGCAAAAAGTATATAAAAAATATAATAAGCAAGTTAGAGATTACATGGAAAATCTTGTAACTTCACTCACCAATCAATATGGCGAAATAAATGATGAGTGGAGGGTATCTTTAGATTTAATAGCGTACAACTACGATATAATCATCAAATGCCAAAAGGATATAGAAGAAAACGGTTTTGAAAAAGTTGATGATAGAGGGAGAATGAGCAAGAACAGTTGTATTGCAATCTGTAATAAATCGCAAGAAATTTTGATTAAACTACTATCAGCATTCGGGTTAAATATAATGTCAAAATCAAAACTAAAAAATATAGATACTAACGATGAAACGTTAGAAGATTTATTAGATTAGTATGAATCTTGAATATAAATATGAAGAGTATGTTGATAGTGTATTAGATAAGAAAATAGTTGCAGGGGAAGCCATATACCTTGCATGTAAACGTTATAAAGAGTGGAAAAATAGAAAGGATATATATTTTGATAAAGATGATGTAGAACGAAAAATAAGGTTAATTTCAAAACTAAAACATAGTACAGGTATTCATAATGGTAAACCTTTTATTTTATTGCCATGGCAACAATGGTGTATTGCCAATATATTTGGATGGAAATATGTTGATAATAACCTAAGAGTAACGAAGAAAGTATTTATGATGCTGTCAAGGAAGAGCGGCAAAACGGCTTTTGCATCGGCAATTGGTATATGTTGTATGATAGCCGATAAAGAAGCAAATGCCGAAATTGAATTAGTTGCTAACAGTAGGCAACAGGCACATATTGCATTTGACATTACCAAAAATTTTATTGATTCTGTTGATAGAAAGGGCAAATTATTTAAAAAATATAGGGATTCAATTATTGAGCCTAAAAGCAAAAGTAAAATCCAAGTACTTAGTTCTGATGCAATGGGTAATGATGGCTATAATAGTAGTTGCTTTATCATGGATGAATTTCATGCTGCTAAAAATTGGGATTTGTACAATGTTATGGTGAGCAGCCAAGGTATGCGTTCCCAACCATTAGCCATTATAATTACAACAGCAGGCTTTTTGCTTAACGGCTATCCTTGTTACGAAGAGCGAATAAATTGTTTAGAAATATTAAGAGGTAATAAAAAAGATGATTCACAATTTAGTGCAATATATGAATTAGATGAAGGTGATAATTGGCAAAATGAAGATAATTGGCTAAAGTGTTCACCAAGTTTAGGGCAAACAGTTTACAAGGAATATCTTCAAGACCAAGTTCAAGCAGTTAAAAATAATCCTGCACTTGAAGTTGGTGTATTAACGAAGAATTTTAATCAGTTCTGCCAAAGTAAAGAAGTATGGATTCCTGAAAAGTACCTATTGAATGCTTTTAAACCTGTTGATATTAACGATTTTAAGGATGAAGAAGCATATATGGGTGTTGATTTATCAGCCATAAGTGACTTAACATGTACTTCAATATTATTCCCACCTAACAAAAATAGAGACAAATATCCTGAATTTTTTGTGGTAAAGAACTATTTATATATACCACAAGCTGCAATTGACGAAAGTAGTAACAGTGAATTTTATAAATTATGGGTGAGACAAGGCTATTGCAAATGCACAAGTGGTAATGTAGTTGACTATGATGAAGTCTTAAAGGACCAAATTAAACTATATGAATTTACTTACTTAAATAAAATAGGTTATGATAGTTGGAATGCAACACAATGGGCGATTAATGCAACAGCTGAAGGTTTACCATTATATCAATTCAGCCAAGCATTAGGGAATTTTAACAGGCCTACCAAAGAATTTGAACGACTAATTAGACAAGGTAAAATCATAATTGATACTAATCCATGTGTAAGATGGCAATTCAATAATGTAGAACTAAAGACTGATTGGAACGATAACAGCAAGCCAACTAAAGCTAATGGTGATAATAACCGAAAAATAGATACTGTAATTAGCATGATAGAGGCTTTAGGTACTTACTTATCTAATATTAACTATAATGATGGCGAAGTATTAGCCGTCTAAAAAATAAGAATAAAAAAAAATAATTAATACATGAAGTGGAATATTTTTAAGAGAAGTAACAATGAAGTTATTGAAAAACCTTATGAATATCCTGTTGAATCTGCTACATCATTAATCTTTAGTGGTTATAGATTGGATGATGTGGCTACTTCTCTAAGTGCTTTCTTTGCTGCAAAAGAATTAATTAGTAACAGTATAGCACAGCTACCAATATTAATTAAACGAAAAGGAGCTATTGATGAAAAACACCCACTGAATTTTATATTCAGAAACACATTAATTAATAAGTTCAATTTTATAAAGCAGTTGATTGATGATATTATCATGCATGGTGAAGCATTTGCTTATATTGTCAGAGCGAACGATGGCACTCCAACTTCTTTAATATATTGTGAATATGGCAAGTGCATCCAACACTATGTTCAAAGCAGACAAGAACTTTATTACACTATACCATTCATTAGAAGAGGTAAAATCGAACCAATTGATGTTATACATCTATATAAGAATAGCTTCAATGGCGTAGAAGGAAAGAGTTTAGTTGGATATGCTAACAATGTTTTGAAACTTGCGCAAGCAACCGATAAGACTGCAAGAAAATATTATACCAATGGTTGTGCGATTCAGGGTGCATTAACAATTAAAGGCGGTAGAAGAGGTGCAAAAGAAGATGCAAGAAATGCATTCAAAAAAACACATGGTGATGAAGGTTCAGGATTGGTTATCTTGGACGATGATATGTCTTATCAACCAATGAGTAGTAATGCTAATGATAGTCAGATGTTGGAAGCAAGGGAATTTAACATTGATGAAATAGCAAGATATTTTAATATCAATCCTGTGCTGCTTGGCGACCTATCACATACATCTTATAATACAATCGAAGCTGCTAATATTGATTTGGTCAGCCATACATTAATGCCTTATATCGCTATATTGGAGGATGAATTTAACAGGAAGCTGATTAAACCTTCAGAATATGGTAAAATTTCAATTGATTTTGATGAAACTTATATCCTTAATGGCGACAAAACAGCTAATGCAAATTATTATAAATCACTTGTTAGTGGTGGCATAATGACTATAAATGAAGCAAGAAAAGCACTTGGGTTATGTGAAAAAGAAAATGCTGATGATTTAATAATGTCATTCACCAATATTAATGATAATAAAGTAAATGGAAATGAGGAAGAATCGAAGGAAAATAAAGAAAATAATAAAAAAATAGTAGAAGAAACGGAAGAAAACGAATAATCGTAATATTTATTATAAAAGAAGGGAATGGGTTGCAAACCATTAGTTAAGTTTATTGTTGTGTTTTACTTAGCATCCCTTCTTTATTTTAGACACAACAATATAATAATACCTTAATAAACACAACTATGATAAGCGGTATATACAAATGGACATCCCCAAGTGGTAAAAGCTATATTGGGCAATCTTCAAATTTACAACTAAGAAGAAAACAATTTGAAAACTTTAATAACATTTACACAACTGGTAGTAAAATTACTAATGCAAGAAATAAATATAATGATATTTCATTTTGGTCTTATGAAGTACTTGAATATTGTGATTTAAGTATGTTAAATGAAAGGGAAATGTATTGGATTAGTGCTTTCAATACATTTTATGGAAATGGTTACAATTCTACATTAGGAGGTGATGGAGTTAAAGGTTTATTTGGTGAACTTAATCCTAACTATGGTAATAGTTGGACAGATGAAATGAAAAAAGAATTTTCAAATAATAAAAAAGAATACTTTAAAACACATGATAATTATTGGAAAGGAAAACATTTAGCAAAAGAAACATGTGAAAAAATTGGCGATTTTTTTAGAAATAAAACATACGAAGAATTATATGGTGAAGAAAAAGCTAAATTAATCAAAGAAAAAATTTCTAAAGTTCATAAAGGACGAAAGCAAAATAAAGAATGGATTAAAAAAAGAAGTTCTCAAAGAATAGGTAAACCTTTATCTGAAGAAACTAAAAGAAAAATATCAAATAGTTTAATAGGTAATGTTGCTTCTAATAGAAAAGCTGTTTGCCAATATGATTTAGACGGTAATTTGCTTAATACTTTTAATTCGCTTAAAGAAGCTGCTAATATCACAAAATGTAATGTAAATGGTATATGCCAATGTTGTAAAGGTAGAAGAGATAATGTGAAAAATTATATATTTAAATATTTAGAAAATGGATAAAGAATTTAGAAACTATTCTTCTAAAGTTTCTGCTGATGATGAAAGTAGACATATAGAAGGATATTGTGTTTTATTTAATTCTCCAAGTCAAGATTTAGGTTATATTGAACGAATTAGTCCTAAAGCTATAACAGAAGATACTATTAGAAATAGTGATATATTTTGTTTATGGAATCATGATAATGATAAAGTGTTAGGTAGAAGTAGATATGGGGAAGGTAATTTAAAATTAACCATTGATGAAAAAGGTGTTAAGTATTCACTTGATGTGATTAATTCAACAGCTGGTGATGATGCTTTAGCTAATATTCGAAGTGGTCTTGTTGTTGGGAGTTCTTTTGCATTTACATTACCAAAAGATGATAATGCTGATATGTGGGAACGTTCTGCTGATGGTACACTTTTACGAACAATTAATAAAATAGATAGACTATTTGATTGTAGCCCATGTTGGGAACCTGCATATTTAGGTACTTCTGCTAAAACAAGAAGCCTTGAATTATTTTTAGAAAAGGAAGCAGAAGAAAAAAGGAAAAAAAGTGAAGAAATTTCAAAAAAATATGATAATTTTTTAGCCGAAATCGATACTTTTTCCATACTATGAGATATTTATTAATATAAACAAAATTAATTTATTACATGAAACTAAATTCATTAGAACTAAAGGACAAGCAAGCAGTGCTTATTAAACGTTGTAAAGAAATCGTAGATGTATGCAAGAAAGAAATTAGAGAGATGACAGATGAAGAAAAAGAAGAATTTGATAAGGATAAAGAAGAAATCAAAAAGCTTAAAGGTCAACTTGATGAATTGAATAAAAGACTTGCAGAATACGATGATGAACTTCCTACACAGGATGAAGAAAAAGAAGGTGAACCTGAAGATAAGGAAGATAATAAAGAAAATAAAAATAAAAGAAATCTAAAGAAAAAAATGAATAACTCAATTGTTAAAGAAATTCGTTCAGCCATGGAAAATGGCACAAAGCAATTTAAAATTAATGCAGATACTGAATATAGAGCAGTAACAGTTGATGCAGTTGGTACAGGCGAAAACAAAGTTGAAGGTGTACATGATAATGTCGTTGAGACAGAAGTACAGGGAGTCCTTGAACCTCTTTATGCTAATTCAGTATTGGCGCAGCTTGGTGTTAAATTCTATAGGGGTTTACCTATGGGTGATATTAGTGTTCCTGTTATGGGTAAAGGTAATGTAGGTTGGGCAAGTGAAATTGCTGCTGCTGGTGCAACTACTAATACATTCACTAATGTGGTTCTTCGTCCTAAGCGTTTGACCGCATTTGTTGATATTTCAAAAAAATTAATTGCACAAGATACTATTGGCGCAGAGCAGGCAATTAGAAGGGATATTGTTAATGCATTGAACGATAAGTTGGAAGCAACTATTCTTGGTAGTGGTGCTAAGAGTGATACACAGCCTGCTGGTATCTTCAATGGACAGACGTTGAAAGATGGTTCAGATTTCGCTAAGATTGTAGCTAATGAAGCTGAATTGGAAGATGCTAATGTTTATGGTGATGTTAAATATTTGTTGAGCACAGGCGCTAAGGCTGATTTGAGGGCAATGGCTAAGAGTTCAAAGAATACACAGTTGGTTTATGAAGGTGGTTCAGTCGATGGCACTTCAGCTATCACCACTTCTAACGTTAAGGTACCTGGCGCATATGTATATGGTGATTTCTCTAACTTGGCTGTAGCTTCTTGGGGTGACATCGATATTACAGTAGATGAATATTCACAGGCTGTTAATGGCGTTGTTCGAATTGTTGTTAACGCATATTTCGATGCAGCTATTTTGCGTCCTGAAGCATTCGTATTTGGTAAAACAAGAGCTTAAACTAATAATAGAACAAATGATAAATCAATATGCTTATAGAACTTAGCAGAATAAAAAAACATCTTAATTTAGATGAAGATTTTACTGAAGATGACGCATATATTGAATCATTGGAAGAAGTTGCTGAAGGCTTAGTTGAAAAACATATTGATGCTAAATTTGACGACATAATTGCAGAAGAAGGGGAAATTCCTAAACCCCTTCTACATGCAATTCTCTTATTTGTTGGCAATTTATATGCTAATAGGGAATCAATCAGTTACGCAAGTGCAAATGAAATACCAACTTCATTAACCTATATACTTAATCTTTATAGAAATTATAAAGATGCTAACATTTAAATAGAAAGGGTAATATTATGAGAGCAGGACTTTTAGACGAACATATTCAAATTATTACACCTATCGTAAATAGAAATGATTATGGTGAAGAAGAAACAATTTGGGAAAATAAGTATAGCACAAGAGCAAGGTTAATACACAATAGTGGTAAAAGAACGTTAACTAACGAAATATATTATCAATATACAAAAACATTCGAAGTAAGATATTATGTACCAATAACTGAATTTGATAGAATAATATGGAATAAAAAAGTATATAGAATTATTGACATAGAGCCTAATAAAGAGCAACAGAAAATAACAATCGTAACAGAATTATTAAATGATTAACACATTAAACTTTGGTAAGTATATTCAATCTTCACTTGCTCCAATTGTAGCAAACAAAGTTTACCCTATTGTCGTACGAAATGGTATTACTGCACCATTTATTGTGTATAAAAGAGTTGCGTTAAACGATGAAAATTCTAAAGATGGTTATATAGAAGATAGAGTAAGTATGGAAATGGTAATTGTTGCTCCAACTTATGCACAATCAATAGAATTAGCCACTAAAGTAAGGGAAAAGTTAGAAAAACAAAATGTCAGATTTGAAGGGTACAACATCAATGATGCTTCAATTACTTTAGCAACAGAAGAATATAGTGATGAAGAAAATATGTTTGTACAAAGATTACAAATGAGCTTCACAATAAATAATTAAAAGAAAAAGAAAAACACATTTAAAGAAATGGCAAATAAAATTATAAAAGGTAGAGATTTGATGCTTTTTGACAAAGATGGTCATAGTTGGGCATTCGCTACCAAACATACGTTAACCGTAAATGCTGATACAACTGATATTAGTTCAAAAGACCATGGTATATGGGGCGCATCCGAAATTAGTAAATATAGTTGGGAATTAACATCTGAAAACCTTTACACTGTAGATGCATATGATTCAATTTTCGAACAAATGCTGAATGGCGAACCTATTACAGTACGTTTCGGTTTAAAAATGGAAACCGATAATACCAAGACTGTAGCAGATGGTGATACTTCACTTCCATATTGGACTTCCGATAGTTCTTTTTATGAAGGTCAAGCTGTAATTACTTCGTTGGTCGCTAATGCTAACAACGGTGAAAATGCGACATTCAGTGTAACATTGAAAGGTAGTTCAGCAATCAAAAAGACTACAGCTACAGCAGAAGTAGGTCAACCTTAAAATAATAATTTAATAATAAGTTAAGGCTACAATAAGCCTACATGAAAAAGGCAGTAGAATTTCTATTGCCTTTTTTTTTTAATATAATATTAAACACTATATATAATATGAAAATCACAATTAAGGATAAGGAAATTGAACTAAAATATACCCTAAGAAGTATGTTAATGTTCGAAAATATTAAAGGTGAAACTTTTTCACCAAAGAATTTAACTGATATAGTTACTTACATGTATTGTGTAGTTGTAGCATCTGGTAAAGATTATGATTTACAGTTTGATGATTTCATCGATTATCTTGATGAACATCCTGAATTCGTTGCTGAATTTACAAAGTGGTTGGAAAAGACAAGCAAAACAGTCGGTAAGTTCAAAAAAAAATAGTTAATAGAGGTGGCGGTGAAATTCCAAAAGAGTTATTCCACTACCTCTTTAATGTCTTATGCTTTCAATTTAGGGTATTAACTGTTGAATATTTTATGGATAAATGCCAAGAATGGGAACTAAACGATTTAATGGAAAATATACCTTATTTAGACAGGAATCTATGGGAATCACAGCGATTAAATACTTATGTAGTAGCGCAAGTTAACAGCAGAAAGAAAATGGAATTGAAAGATATATGTAACTTTAAATGGGAGCAAGAAGATAAGACTGAAGAAGAACATGATGTTGAAATTAACGATGATGAAATAAGAAGATTAAAAGAAATTGCTAAACAATGGGAAAACAAATAATCTATGATTCAATGGATTTATCTAATGCAAGCGAAGAAATACTTAAGCATGTTGATAAGGCATTATTAGCAGCAGCTTTTAAGATTAGAGATGAAATGCGTAATTATTTTGTTCAAAGTAAAGGACAATATAAACATTCTACAAGTAATTATAACCATCTTGATGAAGGTATTATGGTTGGTAAACTTAATGATAATACAGTTAAAATTCATGCATTAGGCAATAATCAAAAGAATAGTGATTTGTATAAAACAAGGTTTTTTGTTGGTGGTACAAAATATAGAACACAGGTACAAAAGAATGGTAAACCTATTAAATCATTTTCAAAAGGTTATATTGAATCGAATGATGCCATTGATAAAGGAAAGTCAAACGCACAAAACATCTTAAACAATTTCATAAATAATGTATTAAATAAATAGGATATAACATATGGCTAATAATTTAACAGCAGTAATTACTGCTGATGTAAGTGGATTCAAAAAAAATATTGAATCAGCCAAAACATTACTTAACCAATATGCCAATGCAAGTAAAACAGCTGCCAACGAAATTAATAAAAATGTAGGTGTTACCAATGAGCAAGTAAATGCGTACCAAAGGGTTATTAAATCGCTTGAAAAAGTGAATAGTGGTAGTATGTCTACTACACAACAACAAAAAGCACTTGCAGCACAAATAAAAGAATTAAAAGTGCAATGGATAGGATTATCTAACGAAGCTAAAAGTTCTAATTTTGGTAAATCAATCAGTGATAGTTGTAAAGCAGCACAATCACAGTTGCATAATTTGAATGAACAAATACGACATATTGAGATGCCTAAAGAAATGGGTGGCGGTAATTCGTTAGGACTTGATTCAATTAAAAATGTATTCCAATCAATTAAGAATCTTGATATAAATGGCATGACTAATTCATTCAAAGAAATGGGTAACGTCGATATGTCAATGTTGAAAGGCTCATTTAGTGGCTTAGGTGGTGAACTTGGTGCATTAGCTGTACCTGCTGCAACAGCAGCAACAGCAATAGCTGCAATTGGTACTGTATGTGTTGCTGCAAGGGAACAGGTTAATTTGTTCAATGGCTCAATAAGGGATATGAAGCAAAAGTTGGGCGATAAAGTTGATTTGCAACAGATTGAAGAAATTAAAGAATTTGCTATTGAACTAAGTAGTGTGTCAACACAAACTTCAGAAGAAACAGTAAGCCACTTTAAAAAGATTGGTTCGGCAATACCTGAATTTACAAAAAATCAAGGCGCATTTGAAGAAGTTGTTTCACAATGTCAAAATTTGGAAGATGCTTTAAATCTTGGTCAAGATTCAGCCATTAACGCAATTACTGTAGCAATGACACAGTTTGGTGTAGGTAGTGGGCAAGCTAATCAATTTATAAATGCTTTTGCTGAAGCATCACAAAATACCAAAATGAGTGCTGAAGATTTAAGTAAAGCATTTGGTGATTCTGCTATGTCTGCACAACGATTAGGTATAAGTTACCAAGATTCATTATCTGCATTAGCTATAGCTTCTAACGAATTTCCTAATGCTGAAGCTGCTGGTAGCGCATATAATCAGATGTTAACCAAGATGGCACAATCTACCAATGATGATTTTAATCCTGCTGTTGTTGGTTTACAAAAGGCCTTAGAAAATGCTTCAAATGCTAACTTAGATGCTAAAGATAAGCAAGAATTATTTGGTAAAAGCGGACAATTAGCCGCACAAGCATTAATGGGGCAAACTCAAAAGTTGGAAGAATTAAAAGTTAAACTTAATGAATCCAATAAAGCTAATGAATTAGCTGCCGAAAACAACGATACAACAAGTGCTAAGGCGCAAATGTTGGAAAATAGTTGGAATAACTTATTAACTACTATTGGACAAAATGAAACATTTAAGACGTTAGAAAGCTTAATTAAAGATATTATTGATGGCTGTAGTTCATTAATACAAGATTTTATAGATATAGTCAGTCAAACTAATAATGTAACAGGTGGTTTTTCAGGACTTAATGTAATAATGAATACACTTAAAGCTATATGGGTAGCAATATACACACCTATAAAGGCTGTAATATTATTACTTAAAGGTGCAATTGCAATCATAAATTCTATAATCAGTTATGTTACTACATTAGGTAGGCAATTAGTTACTTCGCTAAGTCAAACAAAACTATTTCAAACATTAACTAATTGGTGTAGTAAAGTTTACAATTGGTTTAAAGAAATTATTGGTGTTGTAAGTAAATTGATTGGTAAATATAATGAATGGACAAAATCAGTTGGAAAAACTAAGTTATCTTCAAAAACCCAAAATATTAAAGTTAAACAGCATGTTGTAACACAAACTGAAGCACCTGATGGAAAAGGTGGTAAAGGTGGCAAAGGTGATGGAAAAACGAAAAGTACATCTACCAAAAATAATACACCAAAGTTTGCTAAAAATTCACTTGAAGATTATGAACATCAATTATCAGAATTACAGAATAAGTATAAAAATGGCTTAATTAAACTTGATAAAGATAAGTATTTAAAGCAAGTAGAAGAACTTAAAGATAAAATCGAAGCTAAGAAAATTCAATTAGGGTTAGAACCTTCATTAGATTCAATTAGTGGCATTCAAAAGAAAATATCTGATTTACAAGCTAAATTAAATCTTTCAACAAGTTATAGTGATAGACAAAAAATCCAAGCTGATATTGATAAGTGGACAAAGAAGAAAAATATTATAGAATTTGCACTTAAATATGATTCTAAAAAGTATGATGAACTAATCAATAAGCAAGAGCCAAAGAAAAAAGCTTCAGATGAATTTAAGACTGAAGAAGAAACTTATGGTAATGCTAATATCGAAAAGAACAATAAAAAGATTAGTGAAAATAATACTGAAATTGATAGATTACATAATTCAGTTGAAGAATTACAAAAAGCATACGAAGAATTAGGTAAAGCTATTGAAAATGCATCTAAGCAAGGCATTGATGTATCAAAGATGGTAAAAGACCATGAAAAACTTGGTAATACTCTTAATGATGTTAAGAAAAAAGAAGATAACCTTAGAAAAGAAAATAAGAATTTAACTAAATCAAATAAAGATTTAAGTAAGCAAACTAAGAAGCAACAAGAAGAACAAGAAAAATTAAATGCAACTTCTGAAGCATTTGGTGAAGTTGGTGATACATTCAATCAATTAGGCAATGCAATAGGTGGTACAACAGGACAAGTTATTAATATGTTTGGGACATTTGCAAATGGTATTTCTGAATTAATTCCTCAAATTATGGCTTTAACTACAGCAAAAGAAGGTGAAGCTGTTGCAAGTGGTACTGCTGAAGCTGCAAAAGCACCATGGCCGATTCAGATAGCACAAATTTCTGCTGTAGTTGGTACAATCATTGGCATATTCGCTTCAATAGCAGGTTCATTTGCCGATGGTGGTATAATTGGTGGTAATACTTCACTTGGTGACTTTAACTTAGCAAGGGTGAACAGTGGTGAAATGATTTTGAACGGTACACAGCAATCAAGGCTATTTAGCTTATTAAATAGTGGTGGCGTTGGTGTTGCTGATTCAATGAGTAATGGAAATGTTAACTTCATAATTAAGGGTAATAATCTTGTTGGTACTTTGAAAAATCATATAAGTAAAACAAATAGAATTTAGCAAATATGAGATACACAGGTAGATTCAGAAACATACATAATGAAGTGATTGAAGTTAATATTATAACCAATAATGATGAATCCCAAGAAACTGAATTAACTTTTGTTGGTGATTCACCTGTTACAATCACACAAGAAAGTGATGGTATTTTTTCCCCTATTAAAAGTAGGGGATGCACCATTACTATAATTTGTAAAAAACCTTATTATGATATATATAGTGGAAGCTCACATGGTACTAAAGTAACCGTAAATAACATTTCAAAAGCTGAATGTTTATTTTTTGGTTATGTTACTCCATGTGAGTATAATCAACCATATGTATATTTAGATGAAGTTAGTATAGAATGTGTTGATGCATTATCATCACTTCAGGATTTCGTTGCTAAAGATAGGGAAGTCATAACTGTTAAAAATTTTTTAATAAAAGCATTTGATTTAGCTGGTTACAAAGGCCATTTATTCATGCCATTCTTATCACTTAAATCTAAAGCTGATAAAGAAGCAAAATCATTAGCAACAGAAGGTGAAGCATTTATTCAATCAATATTCGTTGATGATGATGATATTGATAATTCCGATAGTTATTATACAGTATTAGAAGAAATTGGAAGATTTTATAATGTTAGTTTTGTTCCACATGGCGATGATGTTTATGTTATAGATTATAATTCTATAATTAATAATGGCAGTTATGCTACAGCTTATAATAAGGATAACAAAGAATTATGGTATGACTTAAAGGAAGGTCAAGATACATTAATTTCTTATTTTGGTTATAGGGGTGTTGCACCCAATCAAATTATAGAAGAAAAACGAAATAATGAAATAGTTGATAAAGCTGCTGATATGCAAGGTGCTGATGTAGATGTTCCAATATTTCATTTACATGGCACACATTTACATATTGAAGGTAGTGATGATTCAATAGCTGATATATATGTAAACAAAGGCCAACAAAGCTTTAATTTAAAAGACGATATAACTTATATTATTACTGATGTTAATCATGTTGAATTGCAGATAAAGAGTATTGGAAATAACACTATTCAACCACTTGTTACACCTATTACTAATGATATTAACAATAGAATTAATTTAGCTAATATAGATGAATATTGGTTTGATTTGCCAAAGTTAATTGTCAAAAATGATTACGCTGGCGAAGACCAAAATGTTGAACTTGATGAAGTGTATAATAAAGTAGTTGTTGAAGCTGATGTAAATGAAATAGAAGATGATGATTTTGAAATAGACCCTGAAAAGCAAGAAGGTAAAAAGACATATTGGTTGTATACTAATAAAGATATGCCTTTACCTGAACAATATGATTCAAATTCATTCAATACTATTATATTATTGCAATCATTGAAAAAGAATTATCCTCAATTAAGCAATTATTCTAACGAAGAATTACTTACCATCTTAAACGGCTCATATAAATCATTCACAAGAATGTTTAAGCTTACTAAGGATAATAATAAATTTTGGAAATCTTATTTCAAAGCTAATGTAACAGATAGTTCAAATCCTTCGTTAACATCTTCAATGACTTATGTTACTGAAAATTCTGATGAAGCTGGTATATCAACATATAATGCTTGCTTGAAGGATTCTAATAATTATTACTATCAAAAGTATCGCTATGCAAAAGGTATGAATTGCCAATGTTATACACCTGCGCAATACTTTAATTACAGTACAAAAGAAAATAAACCAAAAGAAATAACTTGGGAAAACTATCATATATTTCACACAGGTATATATTGGTTAAAGCAATATTTTGACAATAACCCAACAGTAAAGGATGAAAGATTTATACCTGTTAAAGCTGGTGAACCTAATGATTATCATAAGATAACAGACCCTGATGCACAAGGTTGGATAAATTGGTATAAAGAAGCTGTAATTGGTGATACACCAATGCTAATTTATTCAACAGAAAAAGAAATAACTTGTTCACCTGTTGATGATAGAACTAACTATTTTATATTTAGTGGCGATTTATGTTATCAAAAGAATGGTAACTTTGGTGAACGAAGACAAGATGTATGGGGCGATGACGTTAACATATCTGAATCAGTTAATTATTTAACCGTTCCTTTGATTGAATTGGGCTTTTCAGGTGATGAAGAAGGCAAACAAATAGACTATAGAGAAGCAACCGATTCTGATTATAATAAAGGTTGGGATTGTTTAAAGTGTAGATTATCTGTTGGTAACAAATATTGGAATGGTACATCATGGGTTAATTATATAGCAGATTTTTGGATTCCTTATCATTTAAAGGACGCTGAAGATGGCAAAAGGGAAACTATTGTATATTACGAATGGTTAAAGCCTGTAAGTCATAATGATTATGAAGATAAAATTAATAGTGATGGCTTTTCAATTCCTATAAAGAAAAGTGATGGGTTAGTTGGTAAAGTAAAGTTCGAAATTTTTCAACCTTTAGTTCAACCTAATTGGCAATTTGTTGCAAGAAGAAGTGTGGATAATTATAGCAACATAGAAAAAGATGCTAATGGTAATATGTATATGGTTTTGGGTATTGGAAATCTTGAACCATGTGTTTTTATGAAAAATTTAAAGCTTAAAATGGTTAGTACTGATGATTCAACTGAATGGTATAATATTTTTGATGATGATGAAACTGAAGATGATGATATTAAATATTCAAATAGTGTTGAATCAAATAACGTTATCAAAGGTGATGAATTGAGTTTAAAAATAAATACCTATAATGAAAAAAAGCCATTAGCAACCTCTTATATAATGGATGTATTGGAAGATAACTCATTTAGTTTACATACTGATGGATTTTTTGACTATAAAACCCAACTTTTTCAAAGGGAAGAACTATTTATAATAAATAGATATACTGAACACTATAAGCAGCCAAAAGTTAAATATAACTGTAATGTTCATGGTTACTATATGCCTTATAAGTTGGTTACAACAACAGCATTACCTGATAGAAAATTTATTGTTGATGCCCAAGAATATGATGTTAAGGCTGATATTAATAATCTAAATTTAATTGAATACTAAATGGCAGATTTAAAAATAGAACAATTAGGTGTACAACTTGAAGATTTAGCCAATGTAGTTAGTGATAATAGAAACGAAGTATTATTAAAGATTAATAAGAATGCTGATGATATTTCAGCTATCAATACTGAATTAGATAAACAAGCTAACGAAGATTTAGAATTGCATGAAGAAATTCATAAGTTAGCTAATCACTTAGATTTACATGATGCTGATATAAATACTATCAATGTTAATATTGATAATTTGTCACATTTACCAACGCAAATTGAAGATTTAACCAATGAAAACACACATGAGCATGAAGAACTACATGAAGAAATTCATAAAGTAGCCAATCAGATTGAGTTAGACGAATTTAGAATAAATAACTTAGAAGTTGAAGATACAGCTATAAACAATAAAATCACCAATATTAATAATGATATTGGTGATTTAAATAATGAAGATTTAGAACTTCATGAAGAAATTCATACTGTAGCTAATAAGGTAGATAGAAACAGCGTACTATTAAATAAAATTGCAACATTACTTAATGATGGTAATGGTTTACGATATAAGGTTATTGAAGAATCAGAATATGATGCAATAGGTGATAATTACGAACAAGATGTATTTTATTTCACTTATGAAGAAGATGAACCTGTAACACCTACACCTTCAGTAAAAGCTACATATGAAAACAATGTATTAACAGTGGATGCTTCATATGATAATAATGTATTAACAATAGTTGGTGCATACGAAAATAATACTTTAACACTATAAATATAATATGACAGATAATATAGAGAAAATCAAAGTTGGTGATGCTTCACATGATGTTGGTTTAAGAAATATTTATATAAACAGCAAGGGTAATTTAAACATTGAAACTTCAACAGAACTTGCCAATACAAAGAAGGGTAAAATTAATATTGAATCAATGAATGACATTCAATTTAAATCAGGTGATGACATTATATTTTATTCTCACCATAGGGCAGCAGGTAAAAATGATGAAGTAGCTGTTAAAGTTACTAATGGTGATGATATTCCTGTTAAACTACAAGTTAATGCAGCAAATTTAACACTTACTACCAAAGATAAAGATTTGACGCAAGTATATTCAGACCCTGCTGATGCTACAACTGTAGCAAGTGATAAATCTGAAGATGAAACATTAGATGTTACTATATCAACAGGTAAAGATGCTGCAAATGGGGATAATGAAAGGGGATATTTGAAAGTTAGAGCAAGGGCAATTGATTTAAGATGCGAAGAACATGGCGGTGTTGCCATTCAGCCTAATGGCACTGATTCAGATGGTAATGAAAATAAAGTAAAGTTTGAGCATGGTGGTGGTGATGGCTTAGAATTTCTAACAATGAACACCGATAAAACTTCAATCTTTACCAACGAATATAGATTTAATAAAAATGGCATAGTCAAGGCAGCAACAAGAGATAAGAAGGCATCTAAAAAGTATAAAGAAGGTAATGAAACTACACATTACAACTACAAGAAACAAGCTGATGATTTTTATGATAAGATAGATGCAGCTGACCCAACTGCTACTTGGGGTGATATTATTACAGTTGGTAGTAAGTTAGCAGATTTACAAAAGCTTATTGATTATGCTAAAGAACAAGGTTGGATAAGTTAACATGATAAGAATTAACGGTAAAGAAATTAGTGGTATTTTCTATAATGGGATTGAAATTACATCTCTTTATAGGAATACCAAACTATTATGGGAAGCTATTGTTGGTAATTTTATTAGCAATGATGGCTTCGTCATAATGGGAAAAGACAATTATATAATTAACGGTAAGGAATAATAATAATGGCAAAGAAACAATTTGTTAGTAAATACACAGCACAAGAAATTGAAAACATTCTTGAAAAGGCTGATGAAAAACCTATAGTACTTTACTATGATAAAAGTAGTAAATTATATAGGGGATTTGCGTCAGAAGAAAGAAAAGAACTTTGGATAAGTGATAATAATGCTTATGCAAAGTATGAATTGTTTAATTTCGTTGCACCTGCACCATTCTCAATTAATGTTAGTGGTCTAAGAGATAACGTTTTTCTTCTTCAAGGACAAAAAGATAATGAAATTAGTTATACTTTTCAGACAGTTGATGGTAATGGTAAGCAAATTAATGAAAGTGTAACAGCTTCTTATACTTTCGAAAATGAAGGTAATACTACTACCATTTCAAGAATTTATAGCGCTGGTACTGAAGCAAAATTAAAAATTGATAATTATATAAAAAGTGGTGAAAATCATATTACTATTAATTTAAAGGGTAGAACAACTTCAGCTACTGAAGTAATTGTATTAACATATACAGTTATTGATTTAAATCTAAGTTCTAACTTTAATGTTAACGAAGTATTTTCACCTTCAAAAGATATAGATATTACTTATTCAGTAAGTGGTACTTGGGATAAGCACATATATGTATATGTTGATGGTAAGCAAGTTGGCAGTGATACAGTAAGTGCTTTATATCCAACTTTAACAAAAGGTTTAACTATTCCTAATCAATTCAGTAGTGGTAAGCATACCTTACAGATGTATGCGGCAATGGAAGTAAATAATATTACTTATAAGACGAAGACATTATATTTTGAATTTGTTGTAACAGGTAAAGAAGAGGATTATACTACTATTGCTTATGAATATCCAAGTGGTGTTGTTCTTGTTAATGAATCACCATATATTAATGCTGAAGCTTACAAACAAACAGAATTAACTTGGGGATTTTATACTTCTAATGCTTCAATTCTTAATACAACTGTAGATTGGTATACCGTTAAAAATAGCGAAAAAACATTGATTAAATCAGTAACTGTTAAGAATGATAATACAGTTAATTTAGAAGCATTAAAGTTTGTTCCTGATGAAGCTGGCACCTACAATTTACAAGCTATAGCCAATGAAAAGGTAATTGGCCAATATACACTTCAAGTTGTTGAAAATTCAGAAGGTATTGCTGAAACTAAAGAAAAACTTAGATTAAAGCTATCAGCATTAGGTAAATCAAATACAGATAGTGATGCTAAATCTTGGGCATATAAGGATATAACAACTACCTTTAATAATGTTCAATGGAATAGTGCAAGTGGTTGGAATGATAACGCATTAGTACTTAATAATTCAGCTACAGCAACTATTAACTATTCACCATTTAGCGAACAACCAACAAAGAATGGCATGACGTTCGAAATCGAATTTGAAACATTTAATGTTGACGATGAAAATGCAGAAGTTGTAACAATCAATAATGGTAGAGGTGGTAAGATTATAATTACTGCAACAAAAGCTTCTTTAATATCAAATCTTGAAAGCAAAGAAACAACTCTTACTACAAGATATAAGAATGATGAGCGAATGAAATTAGCTTTTGTTGTTAATCCTAATGATTCCTTTTTAACCAAAGATGTAAGAATACCAATGATTATTAATAATGGTGTATTGGAAAGGGTTTCGGTTTATCCTTCAACTGATAGTTATGACTCTTTAGCTACCATTAAATTAGGTAATGCAGAAGGTAAAGCAGGTATCAAGATTTATATGATTAGAGCATATGCTACAGCGCTAAACGAAGATGAAGAATTCAACCATTATATAATTGATTCACCTAACACTGAAGGGTTGGTTGATGCCAACGATGTATATGCTAAGAATAGTACTGTAATAAGTGTTGAAAAATTACAGCAAAAGATTGACACTATCTTAATTGATGGTGATGTAAGTATTTTAGGCGCTAACAAAGCTAAATCATATATTGTTGGTAGATTGGAACGAATTTCACCATTTGACCCAACAAAGAACTTCGTTATTGAAAATTGTACAATAAGAACTCATGGACAAAGTACGTTAGGTACACCTGTTCCTTCAATGAAATTTTGGAGTGATAAAGATGGCAGCGTAATGTATGATGCTGATGGCAATGTAATTAGTGGCGGTAGATATGCATTTAAAGATGGTGCTTTACCAACTAAGAAATGGGTATTACAAGCTAACTATCAGGATTCAAGCTGTGTGCATAATGGTGGTCTTGAACGATTGGCTACAGATACATGGTATAAGGCACAAGTTGGTAGTAAGTATGTATTGAGAACACCACCACAAGAAGTACAAGCTAAATGGGAAGATGAATTTCATGTTAAATTTCCATATCAGATTAGAATATCACCTGATAGTTTACCATGTGTAGTATGTTGGCGTAAAGATGATAATGAAGATTATCAATACTTAGGTCAATATGTATTTATGGAAGATAAAAAGAGTGATTATTTATATGGCGAACGAAGCATTTATGATAACCCTAACGACCCATTCTTATTAAACAGTAAGAAAAAAGATGCTGATGGTAATGTATTATATGAAAGAGTTTGGGATAATAAAAATGCACTACAGATTGAAATATTGAGAAATACTAATGAAATATCAATGTTTATGTCTGATAAGACTTTTTGGAACCCAACTAAAGTTGATGGTGTACAATGGCGATGGGAACAAGCATTTGAATTTATTTATCCTGATAAGGAAGATATGGATGCTGCAACCTATAAGGCTAATGCATTAATATTTGAACAGAATTTCGTTAAGAAAATCACCGATACCTATCAGAACCAAGCATTATTTGAACAGACAGCAGCATCATTCTTAGATTTAAATAAGATGGCTGCATATTATATATTCTTAATGCGATTTGGCTTAGTTGATAACATATTAAGGAACGCACAAATTAAAACCTACGATGGTGTTAAATGGTGGTTTGAATTTTGGGATTTGGATATTGCTTTAGGCCTTCGTAATGATGGGCGTTTGCTTTTTGATGCACCTATTGATAGAAATACAAAAGACCCTGATAACAAAAATGCTTGGGCATTCGGAGGTAGAACACTTAATATGTCTGAAGAAGAAGATGATGGTACTACTATTGCAACAAATGATGATAATACTGTATACAGTTGTTGGTTATGGGATGCACTTGAAAATTGGGAATATTTCATGAAGACTGTTGTGCCACAGATAGCACAGGCATTATTTAAAGGTGGCTTAACCTATGATAATATCTGTAATATGTTCGACAAAAATTATGCAGATTATTGGTGCGAAAGACTCTACAATAGCAATGGTAGGACCAAATATCTTGATGAATATCATAAAGGTCATGGTGCAGCTTATCTACAGAATTTACAAGGTAAGCGAATGACACATAGACATTGGTGGTTAAAGACTTCAATGGATTTTTGGGACGCAAAATGGATAGTTGGCGATTATACCAATAAACAGTTATACTTTAGAACAAGTGCAGCACCACAAGGTTCACCAATGGTTATAACGGCCGCAAAGCATAGTTACTTTGGGTGGGGAAAAGCTGGTACTGACAATTTGCCTGTTGAAACAGGTAAAGAGTTGCAAAAAGGTGAAACAGGTACATTCTATAGTGATATGACATCATTTGCTTCTGACCCATTTGCACTCTATCAACCTGCATATTTGGAAGGTGTAGACTTATCTGCATTTGCACCATATGTTGATTTAATTTTGCTTGGTGACTGTTATGATTCAGTTATTGGTACAAATTTAAAATCACTTAACTTTGGTGTTAAATATGAAGATTTAATTAATGGTAAAGAGAATAGTGGTACTGTTAGTATTGAAGGTATGGGCTATCTTACTAAGTTGGAAGAATGTAATTTTCAGGGTTTAGCTGGTACATCTAACTTTGATTTTTCTAATATGCTAAATCTTAAAAGATTATATTTAGGCGATACTGCTGTTGCATCATTTACATGTGCTAATGGCACACATTTTGAAAAGTTATACCTTAATGATTCGTTGAAAGTAATGAACTTAACAGATTGTGATTGGGATGATATTAAGTTCATGAATAACACTGATTATTTATATAAAGATAACATTCCAAGTTCACTTAACCGATTAGAATTCACTAATATGGGTGAATCTGATAACGTTAAGAATTTCGTATTTAATTGGTTGAATAACTTAACTGATTTTAAATCTTCTGAATTGATAATGGATAATCTTCAATGGGAAGAAGTACCATATGAACAACTTGTAGTGTTAGCCAAGATTCCAAAGAACCAACGTAAACTAAGTGGTTATATATTAATTAGTGGTGATAGCTTAACTGATGGTGAATTAACACCACAACAAGCAGCTTTTCTTACTGATAACTTTGGTGAAGATATATTTGACATCGGAAGTACACTTGTAATTGATAATAAGAAAGGTTTTGTGATTAGTGCTAAAGGTGATAGTTATAGGGATGAAAATAATAATGTATGCATTATTGAAGGTGGCAAAGCACAATTAAGTGCTGTACAATTCCCAATCGCTAAGCGTTCACAAGATGTTGAATGGGGCCTGCAAGAAACACTTTGGGATGGCTATTCTGATACCATCGACTATAAATCAGTTAGTGTAAATAGAAGAAGTGGTGCATTAACAACCACCGAATCTAAATATGATGAATATGATGTTGTAGTTAATGTAATGGATAATCAAACTGGTAGCAATGGTAATCTTGATTTATTTGTTAAAAAACGTACTTATCCAAGCTGCATACAAATATGGAGAGATGGCGAAGAAAACAATGAATCATTTATTAATTCAACAGGTAGATTTATTTTTAATGTTGTAACTGATAAAGAATATACAGGTACAATTAAATCATATCAGTGGACATTTGACGATGATGAACAATCTTTTATTGATTCTGAAAGCACAAATTCTTCACAATGTTGTATAAAGGTAACTTCGTTGGAATTAGGGCAAGTTATAAGCAAGACATTGAAGATTTCTATTACATATAATAACTCAACAACGTTGGAAAATACTATTTATATACGAATGGTGGCACTTGCACCAATTCTTTATGCAAGTGATGGTATTGGAGGTAATAACGCTTTATTTACAGCAATAGAGAATTTAGGTTTTCAACATGATAATATTAACTACTATACTAACGTTGAATTAGCAAAGGTTAATCAACCATTAGTAATAGGTGATGATTGCAGCAACTTCAATAGCAGAGGTTATAACGTTCTTGATTATTTTACCAATGTACCTAAGTTAACACTTACATGTAAAAATGAATTTGGCGATGTTGATGTTAGGGGAATGTCAAAATTAGAAGAATTAATTATTGAAAATAATGAAGCTTCGACAGGTACTTTAAATTCTTTATATATTGATAATGAGAAAATAACTCAAATTACAGTTGATAATACTATAACTATTCAAAATGCTTATATTGATAATATACCATATGGTTGTGCCGTTGATATTACAGCTAATAAGATTCAAAATGATTTAGTATTTAAGAATTGGCAAAATGATGAAATTTGGAATTGTATCAATGAATTAGGCAAATTTTTACAAGTTAGCTCTTCATTTGATGGTAATTGGACTAATGCAGATGCATTAAACGTAATACCTTATAATATAGATATAAGAGGTGATGGTAAGTGTGACGATTCATTATATAATTTACATTTTTTGTTAAGTTATAAATTCAAAAATATTAGTCAGAAAGAAACTAAAGGTACATTATATTTTAGTGGTACAATTACATGTGATACACCTGTGCATAAACAGTATGCCGAAGAAATTGAAGGGTACACTGAAGCTAAAGTAATTGCTAATGATGGGTATTATTTATATTGCTATGATTATAACGCTAATAAATTATTAACTGAATGGGTTAATAATTATTATGGCAGCGGTAAATATAGCACATCGGATGGCGTTAAGCTTGAATGGATTGAAGGCAAAAACTTTAACATGAAAGTACCTTCAAATGTTAGTTATTTTCCTGAACTTAAATACTTTGGCAGCGTTAGTGGTTTATACGGACAAAACTACACAGAAATATTAGATGATGGCAATTTAAAAGGTTTTGTTTTGCCAAACGAACAATTCACCTTTGGACAAAGTTGCTTCGATGCAACATCTGAAAGTGTTAAGTCATTTGATTGCTATTGGGATTTGGGTTCTGCAACTGATGCAAGACGTTATCAAGGTAGTGCAAAAGTTAAATACTTAGTACTTAGGGGTAATTCAGTTATGATATGGTACGGTGATGATAATGTTACACCAAGTTCACCTTCAGTTCTTAAATCGAATGGAGTAGTATTTGTACCTTTAAGCATGGCTTATAAATATAAGACTAACTCAAATTATAGTAAATATACAATAGTTACATTACCTGTTGATGGTACTGATTTGTTTGATTTGTGGTATAAAGAAAAGGTTAAAGGCTATGATAGTAAACCATTAACTAACTATATCAATGAAAATACATATACATTGGACTAAAATAATTAAATAATATTTTAAAATATAATGATTAAAACATGGGAAACTTTAGGAATCAAGGATAGGATACAATACGGTATGGCAATGCTACTAATAGTTAGTGGCATTGCAGCCGCATTTGTATCTATCATATTTAACGCATATAATATTAGTGCTGGTGTCCTGATTTATATTGCACAAGCTTTTATAACTTCAGGTGGCATATTTGGCGTATCAATTTATTTTAAAACGAAGCTTGGGGAATTTGACACAAGAGCAAATAATGAATTGAATGAATACAGTAATAAGTTAATTGACTATATTGATAAAAAGTATGGAAAAAACACAAACGAAAATTAATAGCCTAAATAAATTCCATGCAGAATGCGATGTAAGGGATTTATTATTATTTAATAAATTATTTAGTAACTTGAATACTAATAGAAGATAATTTAATAGCACATGAAATATATAAGATAAGGTGGAAATCCCCCTTTCTATTTTCACCTTATCTTATTTCTTCACCCTTATACCTATTCATCATTCTCATAGCACATCTACCACTCATATTTAAGCCTTCATAACACTTTTTTTCACTATTCCACACAGCGCCAAATCTATAATCCCCCCATGGAGTAGATTCAACTATACCCTTACCTATGCATTCCCTTATCTTATCCCTATACTCTTTGCAAAACTTATATTTCAATTCCACACAATCACACAATAGCTTGCATTCTTCTATCAGCCATCCATATTCACCATATTTTTCTATTCCCCTATTCTTAATCCCATCAAAATACTTTTTTAGTACACCATCCTTCTTCAACTTTAAAGCATTATTAATACCTCCATAACTTACAACCCTCTTCTTCATTTTTTCCTTATCATCCCCACCATACATTTCAATTTTTCTCCAGTCAAACAGCATATCAACACTTTCAAATCTTCTACCATTATACCATATTGCACATGGCCAAAAGTTACTCAATACCATATTATCATACTTACAACTATTAAAAACCACACACTCACTTGGAACCCATTCCTTCCAATATTTTTGCATTTCTTTACTAAAATCTTCTTTTTTCATTTTTCTAATTTTGTTTAATTTGATAAAAATATTTAAAATTATATTGCAAATATTCACAAAAAAAAGAAAAAAACAAAATTTCAGCTCATAAAAAACAAAATCTTTGCAAATCTAAGTGTGACACACAAGGAAATATCATTCTAATTTCTATCTGTCCCCCAAAAAAAAAATAAAGAATAGCCACAAAAAAGGCTATTCTTTTATTTAAAAGTATTGAACATCAAAATAGAATTTTCGTAAATCTGACTTTTTTTATATCTTCTTGCTTTTTTCATATACGATTTAAGAAGCACATATCAAAAAAGGTAGAAGATTTCTTGCTATTTACTTTATATTTTCTTACCTTTGCAGCAAAACAAAAATTATTAGGGTTATGAAGGCAATAATTTGGGTTAGAACGTCAACCAAGGAACAAGAAATTGAAACGCAAGAAGTGACACTTGTCAAATGGGCGAAAGAGCTTGGTTATGATGAACTAACTGTAATAGGTAAACAAGGTGCTTCGGCAAGAAAAGCAGATGAACAATATAGAAAGGAAGTTAATCTTCTTTTGGATACCTTACAAAAAACAAATATTAAATGCGTATTTGTTAGGGAGATAAGTAGATTGGCAAGGAAATTGGAGTACTTTAATAAAATGGTTGAATACATTATACCTAATAAAGTTCAATTGCATTGCAAAGTACCTGAAATTAAGCTATTTAATGATGATGGTAGTCTTAATAATGGTGCAGAAATGATGCTGCATATTCTTGCCGTTGTCGCTAAACAAGAGATGGAAATTAAGGATGTTCGATTTGGCGAAAAAAAGTCAGCTATGCGTTCAGCTGGTAAACTAACTGAAGGTAAGCCGTTATTTGGATATGATAAAGTTAAAGGTGGGAGTGTGGTAATTAATGAAGAAGAAGCTGAAAAGGTGAGATATATCATTAATAATTATGCTAATAGTGATATTACACTTAACGCATTAGCGCAAGATATAATAGCTAAGGGTATATTACCATCATCAACAACAAGAGCTGCTGCATACGGAATGGTTAGTCGAACTATTAACAATTTAGCCTACAGCGGACATAATGAAAAAACGCAGGTTAATTATCCTCCAATTGTATCAGAAGAACTACAAGAGAAAGCTATAAATAAATGTAAGAATAGAAGGGGAGAATTTAAAAATGATACTAAATATATATATTATTGTAAAGGAATAATCAGAAGTAAAAGTAGTGGTAAAGTGCTGATGGCAAAACGTTATTCAGTTGCTTATATAACTACTGATGACGATGAAGGCAATAAAATGAATCTTAACATTAATACAATGGATAGTTTAGCTTGGCTAATCGCAAAGCATTATAAATCAATAATGATAAATTTAGATAAGTCAAAGAATAAGGAGCAATATCGCATTGGTATTGATAAAAATAATGACGAAATAAATACACTTGATAAACTAATTAAGGATGTGCAAGATAAACGCAAAAAAGCGCAGTTGCATTTAGCCACAGATAGGATTAGCGTAGAAGTGTACGATGAATTAAATGAAGGGTGGACAAAAGATGAATCGATTTATCAAAAGAAAGTAGCAGAACTTAAATCATTAAATCAGCAATACAAAGGCTTCATTGAACAACTTGATACTACTGATGATGAAAATTCAATGTATAAGACTAAGCTTAAATTAGACGAAGTAGATGATGATAGAGTTAGGCGAAAAATCATAAAAGAGATGATTAAGAATTTATGGATTGAACGATTAAGTAAAAGCCAATATAGAATAAGTTATGATTTAAATATTCCGTTAACACCATTGCCATATATTTATTATTACGAAAGTAAAGGTGGTAGAATAAAGTTACAACGTTATTATGCCTATGAAGATAAATATGATGACATACCAATTGAAAAAAGATTCGACTACCCTAAACGTAAAAATAAGTAAAAATAAAAAGGTAACTATTAATAGTTACCTTTTTTTATATCTTCAATCCATTCTTGTAATTTTTCAATATCATATTCAGCTTGTTTTCGCATTGATTCGTCATTAATATACTTAATGTCGTCAAGTATATCTTCATGAATCCACATTTGTAATTTTGAAAGTTCTTCTATCATATTTAATTAAATTAATTTTGTTTTTTTGATATTTCAAATATATAAAAAATAAAATTAAAAAACAAATTAAAGGTAGCCAAATTAATGACTATCTTTAATTTTATTCCCATATTTTTTCAAATAATACAAATTAGGGTATAACTGATTAATTTCAGCAGAATCTTTAATTTGGTAGCTTCTTGCATATCGGAAACCCTGTATATATCCTTCTTCATATACCCTTTCTACAGCTGTTTTCATTTCCTTCTTGGTAAAATAAACACCAATAGTATTACCTAATGCCAAAAAGAAAATAAACGCCATTATCAAAGGTAAATTGAACAATGATTTACTTTTCTTTTCTTCGTTATTATCTTTTTTTTCTTCAATTACTACATCATAGTTTGATTCTGTATTACCTGCAACAGCTTTAAGATTTTCTTCAGTGTACTTCATAATAATTTAATTTGTTAATAAGTTATTTATTCTTTATATTAATAAATATATAACAACTTGCAAAACTTTGCAAAAACCAATAAAATCTTAATATTTTTTTTTTTCAATAATATATTAATAATATAATAGGTATAACACATTATTAATATACTCATAATATTAAATATTTTTTTTTTCTAAAATTCAGTAGTTTTTCATTTTTGTAAATATTTATTATTGAATAACCTATTTAAAGAATATGCTAATAATAGCATTATTCAATAATTAAGGGATGATAAACCACACAAAAATGAATGAAACTAAATTAACTGATGAGTACTTTGAAAAATGCAAAAAGACATCATGGATGACAAAAGAATTTAATTGGCATTGGTACACAATTAATAATAGGACAGAAATTGGTGATATGAGCTATTTATACCATAAATATAAGCCAACAAGTTATAAAGATTTTTACATTAAATATGTGACTGATACTTGTGATGATGGTGATGTTAGACATAGAGGAAGAAGTGAACAAGAATTACTTCAGTTAGCTCATAAGTACCAACGAATCAGCAAATGTTATGACTTACCTATTAGTACATTCTATAATAACCTTATATGGCACACTATAATTCAAAGCTTCGATGGACATAAATATGAAAAACAATTTATCAATTACATTAATAGCTTAGGTTATAATGCTGTTACAGTTAATTCAACGTTAGACGCTGAATATGGTGTAGATATTGAGGTGTTCGATGATAAAAAAAGATTGTTCTTTATTCAGGTAAAGCCAATAACCTTTACAATTGGTAATAAGAATGCTTCACTAATTAATGATAGAAAGTTAGCCTATAAAAAAAGAAATAAAATAAAAGAAAAATATAATGTACCTATATTGTTAGTATGTTATTTTTTTAATAAACAGACAAAAGAAATTGAATGGCTACAACATAATAACGGTAAGTATCTATTTAAATTCGAAGAACTATTTAATTCTGATGGTACTGTTAATTAGTAAATTCTCTCATATTATATAGGGGAAATCAATAAAAATTGAAAGTACCCTTAAATCTTATATGTTAAAATTTGTTATTTATAAAAATTATTTATATATTTGTTATAGAGCATAAATATTGTAAAGTCATTTTAATTTAAATTTTTAGTATGTTATTTAATGGAGTGGTGAATTTAACTTCACCACTTTTTTATTAACTGAAAAAAATATTGAAATTTTATCTTAAATTATTGAACTTTTTAAAGTTACGATATATTTATTATATAGAAAGGCATAGGTTCGAAACTATGAGGGAAAAGTTTTTTTGTGCTTAGTTTTAGCTTTTCCCATCCTTTCTTTTTAAAAGAAAACAGCACATTGAATAATAAAGTAAAATTAAGCATAAAATGGAAAACATTAAAGAAAGATTCGATTTAACTGAAGTAACAGATGAATTTGTGGCTGAAGTACTACCTAACGCTGAAGAATTAGATTTAACAGCTGCACAAATTAAGGTACTTGCTTTATTAAAGTATATAAGCAGAATCGATAAGAAGGATGAAGATGGCTACTTTTTCGTTGAAAATGAATTTATTAGGACTGCATGCAAAATTGGAAGCAAATCAACATTGAATAATGCTTTTGGCGTATTACAAGAATCAGGTTACATTGAACGTATCAGTGGCAAGAAAAAAGTTAAAGGTGAAAAGATTGTTACATCAAAATATAAAGTAAACTGTACAACTAACTGTACAACTAAACCTATTGAAAATCAGCAAGTTATAGAAAGTGTACAACCAAAGTGTACATCTAACTGTACAACTAACTGTACTGTAGAGTTAGAATTAGATAAAGAATTAGATATAGAAAAAGAAAAAGATATATATAATATAATAAAAGAAAATAATAATATATTAATTAATATAATAGAAGAAAAAGAAAATAATATTATAAATAATATTATTAAAGAAAAAGAAAATTCTTCTTCAATTGAAAGTAATAATAAAGAAATTAAAACTAACACTAAAATGGAAAAAGAACTTCAACAGCAAATCAATGAACTTAAAGAACAAAATGAAATCCTTACTTCAAGATTAAATAACTGCGCAAAGCAATTTAAGGTAATGATGAATACAATAGCAAAACTTCAAAGTGAAGTAGCAGAATTAAAGAAAGAAAGTAAAACTTCAAATAAAGTAAACAATAAAGAAAACAAAACTATTAACGTAGATGTTAAGCCTACAACAGCTTCAATTGAACAAGATGATATAGTTAGCCAACCAACAGTAAAAGAAGCCTTAGAAGTGAAAAAAGAAGCATTCCAATCACCAATTGAAGAATTGAATGAGACTTTTGACGCTGAAGCAATTGTTGAAGAATTCAAAGAAACCTTCACTGATGTAAAAGAAGCACAAGCAAAACAAATTGAATTAATTGATACCTTCAAGAAAGCAGGATTGAACTATTACAATTGCTGTGAGCTACAACGTAGAATTAGTAAGTATATCAAATCTTTAGAGTTAATTAATTCAACAGCAGTTGAAGAAGAATTACCACAAGAATTACCAACTGTAGAAGAAGTTAAAACAATTCCAACTGTAGAAGTAAAACCAATTGAAGAAAAACTTCAAGAATTGCCACAGGAAGCCATAAAAGAAGCCGAAGAAGTAATTGAAAGTAGAAAGGAGGAAGAAGCCACAGAGGGAAAAGAAAGTACCTTTGTGGGTGACTTTCAAACCAACGACAGTAACAGTTCTATTGGTGAACAAATGTTAAGATACCAAGACATTAAGACTAAAGTGTATTACCCTACTTTAGATACCGCACAAACAGCTAATGTTAATCCTATGTTCCTTTATGATAGCACTGTTGGGAGATGTGTTTCATCTTACCAATAATTAATAAAAAAAAAAGTTCTTAAAAAAATCTTCAAAAAGTGAATTTTTAAAAAGTTATAGATATTTATATATAAAGGAAAGAATAATTTTGTTTTTAAAATAATTTTTTATATATTTGTAATACCTTCAGATACAGATTAATTCAACAATAGAACAAATTAAATTGAAAATTAGCTAAAGCAAAAGCAACTTCCAACTATGGATGCCTTACCTGCGCTGTAAACCTCACTTTAAATAATCTTGACGGTGATAAAGAAAAAAACTTAGGAGAGACCTCAATAAAGCGCCTATCGGAGTAAGTCAGTAACGTTAATTTCAATTTAATGAACTTCAATGTAAGAAATTTCTTCTGCAAAACTTTAAAATGATTCAGCCTTATAAATTAACATTTCGACAGAGAAAGCCTCTTAGAAAACAATTAACAGCTTTTAACTTTCAATGATTTGTTTTTAAAATTAATTAATATATATTCGCATTGTTCAAACAAGTTATTAACCTTTTAAAAAATTATAATATGATAAAGAAAATTACTACAACAAAAGACATTAAACTTTTCAAAAAAGCAATCAAAAAAGTAATTAAAGATTTTGTAAAAGATGATGAAGGGAATATGGCAGGTGAATTTGCTATTGAATTGCTTAATGATGATGATAGCTATATATGCCGTATTGTGGTAAGGCCTATCTTACGGAATACCTGTACTTCTGATTTATGGGTAAGTAATAAAGATTCAATTGTGATTGAAAACTTTATGTATGGTAATGGCTTTAACATTAACAAATATACAAGTGATTATAAATTGAGAAAGGTAGCAGATAGAATAATCAATATATATAATGGCGAATTGGATTGGGAAGAAGAAATGGAAAGAGAAAGAAGATTAGATGATTAAAACGCTTAAAATAATTCTTTAAATTTAAATAATAGATGATGACAATAATTTTAACAGCAGTAATAACAGCAGTAATTGTAACTGCATTTTGGGCCTATTTTGACCAGATTGAAAATGGAAAAGAACTTGCCAAAGATAATGTTACAGTAACCGTAATAAAAAATGAAGAAAATGTAATTGAAAGTGTCCAAATATTTGGTGAATACTTTGCTTTAAAAGAAATTAAGAAAAATGGAGAAAATATAATTGAAAATGCTCAAACATATGGTAGGGACAAAGTTCTAAAAGAAATTAAGGGAGATATTTAATTAGAATTTTTTATAAAATTTGCTTCATATTATTTATGTAAGTGGGTAGCGTTGTGATAACGTTGTCCACTTTTTTTGCTTTTTATTAAAAATAATTCTTCAAAATCAGTACTTTTCAAAGTTAGCTAATATTTATATATGTAAGTACTTCAAAACAAAATAAATAATATAAACAAAAAAAACTATGGAAAAAGCATCAATAAATAAGAATAAAGAAGAAAAACCAATATATGATTATATACTTTATAGGCTATATGATTTTGCACCGTACAAGTATATCATAAAATTAGTAATACAACATTGGGATGAATTAGAAATATGGCAGATAGATAAATTACTTTCAGCGACAGGATATATGATGAAGAAAGATAATATTAAATAATTATGAATAATGAAGAACTTAAATATAAAGCACATCTTGAAGAATTAATTAAAGAAATGTGCATAAAGAAAAACATACCAAAGAGCGAACAAGGAATAATAAATTATGAAGTTGCCGTGTCATTAATACTTAAATTCAGAAAGAAGAATATGGAACGAATGCAGCAAGAAAACAATAATAAACAAGAAGAACAAATTAAAAAGAAACGTAAAAGAAAGATTAAACAGCAACAACCTTCAAAAGCTTATATAGCAATGTTGGAACATAAACGTTTAATAGCTGCAATACGAAAGGAAAAAGAAAAACAAAGAAAGTTAATTGAATTCTTCAACGAATTAAATAATAGAAGAATAGAAAAGAGAAACAATAAATAATGAAAAAGAACATAATAATAGCAATATTAAGCATGTTGGCCTTATTACAGGTTGGCATGCTTATAATGCTTTCTAATAGGTTCGAAAATGAACTTAATAATAAAACAGTTAAATCTGATACAGTTCAACTAACAGATACAGTATATAGTACATTCTTCTTATCATCTATACCAACAACAATTAAAAAAGAAACTGTACTAAGAACTGATACACTAAGATTAGCACATAAGGAAGATACAGTAGTACCAATAGAAATAACACAGAAGACTTATTCTTTTAACACTGATACATTATCTTATACTGCATATGTAAGCGGTTATCAGCCACAATTAGATAGTATAAGAATGAAAATAAATTATCCTACAATAATCAATACAAAAACGGTTACTAATACTATTTATAAAATGAAACACTTTAATATATCACCTTCGATAGGTATAGGTTATGGTATAATGCATAAGCAACCTGATGTATATGTAGGTGTAGCAATAGGATATAATATATGGTAGCAATTAAGGCAATAGTAGATGTAGTATTACTATGTATGTCCTTAGCAATAGTATATGCTATATGGTTAATGAATAACACACATGATAGATAAATAGATAGATATGCCAACGATTAATAAGAGTAATAAGATAAAGCAGAAGATAATTAAATATAGGCACACAAAAGAAAGTTCTAAGTACTATAATAGTAAGCAATGGCATAATTTAAGAAACTACTATATTAAACAGCATCCTTTGTGTGAACGTTGCTTAGAGCATGATAGGGTAACACCTGCCGAAGAAGTACACCATATGTGTGCGATACTATCAGCACCAATAGAGTATAGGGAAGAAGTGCTAACTGATGAAGATAATATAGTAGCACTATGCAAGCAGTGCCACCATGAAGTACATAATAAACATGATAAGAAGTATTTAAAGGGGTTTGGCGAATGGTATGATGAAAATTATCCCCCCCTATAAATTTTTTAAAATTGAAGATGGCAAAAC
>Ga0247611_10002110_pt1 | contig 33414 bp, 29 predicted proteins | sample 177DNAGHGhighgp2_FD_192422 | JGI IMG/M metagenome (GOLD analysis project Ga0247611, IMG submission 192422) | Sheep rumen microbial communities from Palmerston North, Manawatu-Wanganui, New Zealand - 1770 DNA GHGhigh gp2 | ecosystem: Host-associated > Mammals > Digestive system > Stomach > Rumen... | reverse complement strand
CTACGCTCAATACGTCAAGCAAGTGAAGCTTAACGCCAACGCCATGGCCAACGCTTTCGTGGAAAGAGGTTACAAGGTGATTTCCAACGGCACCGACAACCACCTCATGCTCATCGACTTGAGAAAGAAATTCCCCGAAATGACCGGTAAAGTGGCCGAGAACACCCTCGTGAAGGCCGACATCACCATCAACAAGAACATGGTGCCGTTCGACACCCGTTCCGCTTTCCAGACCTCCGGCATCCGCGTCGGCACGCCCGCCATCACCACCCGCGGCCTGAAAGAGAACGACATGCCCGTCATCGTGGAAATGATCGACAACGTGCTCTGCGACGTCGAGAACGAGGAACTCATCGCCAAGACCCGCAAGACGGTCAACGACATGATGCACGACCGTCCGCTCTTCGCTTGGTAAACCTTAACCCCCATAATCAAAAAGGCAGCCGGAACCCCGACTGCCTTTTGTTTTTTAAACCGGAAGAACTACGGCCTTATAATCCGGACCGTGCCGGAAGCCTGGCTCTCAATTCCGTTGTACGAATATGTCAACTCATAACTGTAAACCCCGTCCGGGCAGTTTTCCCCGTTCCAGCTATTGTTGTAATCATCGCTCTGGTAAACCACTCTGTTGTCCTTGTCCTGCACAACCAGTTTCGGCGACGAATAATTCTCCACCCCGTCGATCACAAAGAAGTCGCCGTCACTGTCTTTGTTCGGCGAGAAGGTGTTGGGGATGCTCAGGTGGACAGGCGCGGACCACTCCACCATGTCGGGGGAAAGCGTCTGAAGCACCGGATCTTCCGTCAACTGCTTGGCCAGCAAAGCTTTCGATTCCGAATTAGACTGCTGTTCGATGTTCACGGGAGCCGACGGAGTCTTCGCGTCAGAAGACTTGGAAACTTTTCTGGCAGGATTCACCTTCACGGGGGACTCCGCCTCGGAATTTCCGACCTCGACCTGCACGGTTTCCGTTTCCACAACGGGGGCGTCGGATGTCGTTGCCTGTGTCTTTTCCGGTTGCTTTTGCACCTGCGCGATGTTTTGCCCGTCGCCGGCGTTGTGGCGCACCAACGTGAAGAAGGCGAGCCCGCCGACCATCAGAACGGCCACGGCAGCCGCCGCCCAGATCCAGGATTTCCTGCGCGAACGCCTGTCGAGGGAACCCGAAACGGGCATCTCCGCATCCAGACGCTCATTCAACCGTCTCCACACATCCTCCGACGGATTTTCTCTGTAATTGTCGAATATCTCTTTCATTGACTATGACTTTGACTTAGACTTAAACTATAACTTAGACTTAGACTATAACTTAGACTTAGACTATAACTTAGACTTAGACTATAACTTAGACTTAGACTATAACTTAGACTTCGTCTAATTTTGAGCGGAGCCATTTTTTCGCACGCACGTGTGCCATACGGATGGCGCCCTCGCTTTTACCCAACTTTTCGGCGATTTCCTCGAAGGAGTAACCTTCAATCTCCCTCAGGTTGAACACCACCCGGGGAATTCCGGGCATCTGCTCCAGCAACTCGATCACCTGCCCTGCTGACAATCTCGCAACCACTTCTTCTTCCACATTTCCATACGGTTCCATGTCCATATCCTCCTGGAAAAACTCCTGACGGAACCGTCTGACAGATCGATAATGGCTGATCGCCGAATTCACCATCACCGAATAGATCCAGGAGAAGAAAGAACTGTCGCCTTTGAATGTGTGCAAATTCTTGAAAACATTCATAAAGCCCTCCATCAACATATCCTCAGCCTCGGCAGTTGAATTGGCGTAACGCCTGCAGACCACAAACAGCCTTGGCGCGAACCTCTCATACAACTGCTTCTGACTCAGTCGGTTGTTATTCAAACAGCCGCTGATGATACTTTCCAGTTCAGAATCTATTCCTATCACATTTCGCTTTGTCGCATGAAGTCGCGATTTTGTAACATTTAAAATGAAATTTTATTGGATGGACTTTACAATTGCCTCAACCTCACGCAGATAGTCTCTTTTTTCTTCCTGCGGGGCATACACAAAACCGTCAACGGTGATGCAGGAGGAACTGTCGGGCGAAAGTTGCGTGAAACTGTAGAAGGGACCGCCCATCTTGTCGCGCACAGACTCCCACAATCCCCTCAATTCCAATCCGTTATGATAGCGAATTTGGAGATTCTGGGCCAACGGAAGACCTTCCAGTTCCGCCACTTTAGGGTAGGCTCCGACCACGGCGCCCTGGATATAGGCTTTGGTGATGCGGTCGCGCTCCGCCACAACATTCTCGGGCGACAATGCGTAACGCGGTGATTTGTAGATCATTACAAAACGGTCGTTCTTCGGGGTGCGGAAAAGCAGCCAAAGGAAATCCTCCTCTTCACGTCCCACGAAATAACCTTCGGGAATCGTCATGACGAGACCGAATTTCTCCTTTATTTTCTTTTCAATCACCGCATTGTTCAATCTCCTGTGCGCATTCTGCAACCGGGCGATGTCATTTTCATACATCACTTTCACAATCTCGTCCTGATGCGACAGGAAAAGGGCAAGACAGGAATCCTGACTGTTGCCCCGGATTCGGACATGCACCTGCGGATTGGTGACAGGATTCCGAGCAATTTCGAACGTATTTCCCGAATAATCAGGATTATAGTCGAACTGAACAATATTCCGGTGGCGCATGAACGAAGCTTTATACCCGGCGTTAGAGCACTCAATGACATCGAACATCGGCTCATTCTGATTGATGGCCGGCTGAGGCTGCTGAAGCACATCGTAAATGGCTTTCTTGGCAGCAGTTGACCAATAATTGGTATCGATGGCCAGAATCATCTCCCCGGCTTTTCCCGTGGAGAAGTTTTCCACTTTGATTCCTCCGCCTCCGGATTTAGGACGACAAGATGCCAGAAGCAGAAGGGCAATCAAAACTGTCAAATAGCTGATTTTCTTCATATTCCAAAAAATTAATTTTTCTATTGGTTTATATTTGATTAATTGTTATCTTTGCCGAGCGAAATCAAAGCGCAAAGATAACAAAATTTTTAACCATAAACAAAAAAATTATATGGAGACATTTTATCGCATTGCTCTGAACAAAACCGAAGGTTTGGGGAAATCCGCCATCAAACAGCTTTTGTCCGTTGCCGGTTCGGCGACAAACGTCTTTGAATTCCCGGAATCCTGGCAATCGCGACTGCGGAACCGCAAACGCTTCAATGTGAGCATCACCCTTACGGACAAAATCAAACACCTGGTTGACAGAGAGTTGGATCTCATGGCAAAAAATCACGTACAGCTCTGCCACTATTTGGACTTGGGGTATCCGCACCGGCTGAAGCGCTGTAACGACGCCCCCGTCTCGTTCTATTACCGGGGCAACGGCGACTTCAACCGCATGAGGATGCTGGCGGTGGTCGGCACACGCAACGCCACCACGTATGGAACCCGCAGCCTTACAAAAATCCTGAACGATTTGAAAGACAGCAATATATGCACTGTCAGCGGGTTAGCTTACGGCATTGACACCGTGGCGCACGAAGAGTCGCTGAACCTCGGCATCCCGACCTTCGCCGTGTTGGGCAACGGACTGCACATGGTCTACCCGGCAAGCAACAAACCTCTGGCAGACAGGATTGTGGAGAACGGCGGCACGCTGATCAGCGAGTTCGACTTTGACACAGGGCCGGACCGGATGAACTTTCCGGCACGCAACCGCATCATCGCGGGCATGGCCGACGCGGTGTTGGTGGCCGAGAGCGGTCTCAAAGGCGGGAGCATCATCACCGCCCATATCGCGAACTCCTACAACCGGGATGTTTTCGCCATCCCCGGGACCATCTTCGACGACATGCACGCCGGCTGCCACGAACTCATACGCAAAAACATCGCCGCCGTGGTCACCTCAGGGAACGACATCGTGGAGATGATGAACTGGGACTCGGATTCCGCGCAACGGGCTGTGCAGACCCAGCTATTCCCTGAACTAACTGAAGATGAATCTTTTATATATCGATTTATCCAAACCGGAAAGAAGACCATCGACGAGATATCCGAGTATTGCACGGATTTCACGCCGTCGAAATTGGCGGGACTTCTCCTCGGCATGGAACTGAAAGGGGTGCTGTTCGCCCTTCCGGGGAAAAGCTACAGCACCGAAGGATGAACCTCTAAAACTGCCCCTGCCGTTTTTCCTGCCGCACAGTAGCCTTTTGGATGGTACGGAAATGGTTCGGAGTGATACCCATTTCTTTTTTGAACGCTTTGTGGAAAACTTGGCGACTGCAATAGCCGCACATCTCCCCTATCACTTCCATTTTTTCTTGGAAAAATTTCGGGTCACTGAGTAGGTCAATGGACTCTTTTATTCTGTAACTATTTAATAATGAGGAGAAATTCTGATGCAAATAAACATTAATAACGTGCGAAAGCGTTGTCTTGTTCGTTCCCAACTCCCGAGCCAAATCCTGAATACTCAGCTCCGGCTTCAAATATAGTTTGTCCTGCTCCATGCTTTTCTGTAATTTTTGGAGCAACTTCTCGCTCATGTCATCCATTGCCTCCACTGATTCGAAAACGACCGGTTCCACTAATTTATGGCACTCCTCATCCTGGCGAAGACTTTTCTGCATCAACTTCCGATACGAATGACGACTGTGAATAAACAACACCAACGTAACAATGTTGGAAATTGCTAAAAAAGACAAAACATAGTATAAAATATTCATGGTGGCAAAAATAGCAAAATCTCCAATTCGCGACACCGATTCACCAAATCGCGACAAAATATTGACAAATTATGACAGATTACAGCCGAATAATGACAATGAATTGGCCTTGAAATCATACTTTTGCCCGTTTTTTTCAATCAATTATTTTCACGCTTATGAAGAACAAAAGGCTACTCTATTTACTGATAACTTTAATTCTGGGATTACCGGAAGGGTTTTCACAGGACACTGTTCCAGCGAAAAAGTCACAAAATGTCATGGAACAGATTCAAAAGTACCTGAAGGTGGGAGGTTGGATTGACGCGCAATATGCTTACGAGTATTATAACGCTGATAATCAAAGCAGTGTATTCCAAATCCGTCGTGCCCGCCTTGATTTCAAAGGCAGTCCAACAAAATGGGTGGACTATCGGTTGCAAGTCGATTTCGCCCCTAATCCGAGGTTGATAGACGCTTTCGTGAAGGTGAATTTCTGCAAGCAGGTGCAGTTGCAGGTCGGACAGTTCAAAATTCCGTTCTCGTTGGAGAACAAATTATCGCCATTGGACTTGGAACTGATGGAAAACGCCCAAGTTGTCAGTGCGTTATCGGGCTATAAGGATGTTACGGGAATCAGTTCGTACTCCAACGGGCGCGAGATTGGCGCGATGCTCACGGGCACGTTGGCCTATGCGGAGGTTCGTGGCGAGCGCATCCCCATCCTGCAATACGGAGTCGGCGTCTTCGGCGGAAACGGCATTAACGTCAAGACCGACAATTTAGCCAAGGACATATCCGCCAGAATGGAATTTTCCCCCTTTGTGAAAGGGCTTACGCTCTCAGCTTCAGGATATTGGGGAAAATATGACATGTTGCATGATGGGGTTACGACTCATACCGACGGGGCGCGCACTCGTTATGCCGGAGGTCTGCAATACACTGACAGACAATGGGTTCTCCGTAGCGAGTATCTTTGGGGAAAAACTGATTTTGCAGCGGTGGATCCCCTCACGGATGATTACGTTCCTGTGCCTACCCGCACACAAGGGTTCTATGTGACTGCCGGTTACTGGTTCCGTTTCGGCTGGGGCGAAAACAGCAAGATCGAACAGAAATTGCGTCCCATGCTCCGTTTCGACTATTATGAAAAGAACATGACAGCCCATGCCCCGTCCCTCTATTACTCCACCGGTGTGGAGTGGTGGCCCGAAAAGCACCTCCGCACGCAGTTGGCCTACACCCTCAAACAACGAACTCGAGAACACTCTTTTGGACATAATGTAACGGTGATGGTGAGCGCGGTCTTTTAAATGTAGAATGTAGAATGAAGAATGTAGAATATGAAAAAAACAATTACCTTTTTATTAGCAATTAGCATCTTGATGATGTGTGTGTCCTGCGGGAAGAAGCAGAATCCGCAGACCAAAGACGGACTTTCAGGCAGTATTACCATTTCCGGTGCCTTTGCCCTTTATCCCTTAGCGGTGAAGTGGGCCGAAGAGTTCCAAGCCCTGCATCCCGGCGTGCGTATTGACCTTTCCGCTGGCGGTGCAGGCAAAGGCATGACCGACGTACTGGCCGATGTGGTCGATCTCGGGATGGTCTCCCGCGAAGTTTATCCCCCTGAATTGGAGAAAGGCGCCGTGCCGTTCGCCTCGGCAAAGGACGCAGTGGTCATCACCATCAATGCCGGCAATCCATTGGCTGACAAGCTGATGAAGCACGGCATCTCACAGGAAGCCGCCACCAAAATCTGGATCACGGGCGAATACACCACCTGGGGACAGGTGTTGGGCACCGATGATAAAACCCCGATTCACGTCTATACCCGCTCCGACGCTTGCGGCGCGGCCGAGACGTTCGCCCTCTGGATGGGCAAGAAGCAGGAGGATCTGCTGGGCACCGCCGTCTTCGGCGACCCGGGGTTAGCTTCCGCCATCCAAGCCGACAAACTCGGCATCGGATTGAACAACATCGGCTACGCATACGACGAGAAGTCGCGGAAGCCCAACCAAGGGCTGCTCGTTTGCCCAATCGACCGCGACAACGACGGTATCATCACCTCCGACGAGTACTTCTATGACACCAAGGACGACTTCATCGCGGCGGTGGCCGAGGACAAATACCCGTCACCGCCCGCCCGCGACCTCTACTTGGTCAGTCACGGCACCCCGAAGAGCCCCGCCGTCATTGCATTCCTCAAATACGTGCTCACCGACGGCCAGAAGCAGAATGTCCCCGTTGGCTACATCAGCTTGAACGAGGAGAAATTGCAGAAAGGGTTGGAAAAGTTGGGGGGCAAGAATTAACGACTGGCTGTTGGCTATTGGCTAACCCTAGGACTCAACTAATTAGGTTTAAACATGCAGAAATCGAGAATCATCAAAGACAAAACCGCGCAGGCCATCATGTTCGGGCTCACCATCGTCTCCATCCTCATGGTGGTGGTGATGTTCGTGGGACTGTATCTGAAGTCGGCGCCAGTGCTGGAGGACCGCTCGTTGTGGGGGCTGCTGACCTCCTCGGAATGGAAGCCCATGAAGGGCGAGTTCGGCTTCTTGCCCTTCGTGGCGGGCACGTTGTGGGTGACGTTCGTCGCCATCTTCCTCGCGTTGCCCATCTCGCTGCTCACGGCGGTTTTCCTCACCGAATACGCCAAATCCTACGTCAAGAAGTTCGTGTTTCCTGCTTTGGACATTTTGGCGGCGTTACCGTCGGTCATCTACGGTGTGTGGGGCGTGTTGGTCATTGTGCCTTGGATTTCGAAACACATCGCGCCGCATTTCATGGACTTCTCCACGGGCTATACGGTGTTGGCCGCCGGTATCGTGCTGGGCGTCATGGTGATACCGCTGTTGGTAAGCCTGTTCATCGAGGTTTTCTCTTCCGTTCCTTTGGAGTTGCGCGAGAGTTCGTTGGCGTTGGGTGCCACGCGTTGGCAGACCACCAAGAAGGTACTGTTCCGGCGTACCTATCCGGGCATTATCGCGGCCACAGTGCTGGCCATCTCGCGCGCCATGGGCGAGACCATCGCAGTGTTGATGGTATGCGGCTGCGTCATCGGGATCCCCAACGGTTTCCTCGACCCCTGCTACCCGATTCCCGCCCTCATCGCCAACAATTACGGCGAAATGCTCTCCATGCCCATGTACGAGGCCGCCCTCATGTTCGCCGCCCTCATCCTTTTCCTCGTTGTACTCGTCTTCAACCTCATCTCCCGCATCGTGCTCTACCGGCTGGAAAAACGCCTCGGTAACAGTTAGACAGCCTATTCACTAATCACTATTCACTAATCACTATTCACTAATCACTATTCACTAATCACTATTCACTAATCACCAAAATGAAAATATCCTCCAAAAAGAAAGTTCGTGAGATCGTTGCCAAATCCTTTATGTGGATGGCGATGTTCATTGTGTTCGGGCTCGTCATCAGTGTCATCTGGACGGTTTTCTCCAAGGGGGTGAAGGCCATGAGCTGGGATATGGTGAGCAAGCTGCCGGGCGGTGGTTTCTACATCGGTAAAGAAGGTGGTTTCTTGAACGCTATCGTCGGGTCGCTCTACATCGTGGGCGCCTCCACGGCATTGGGATTGATCGTCTCCATCCCGGTGGTCTTTTTCCTCAACGTCTATTTGCAGCGGGATTCCAAGCTGGCGTACGCCGCGCGGATGGCCTTCGATGTGCTCTTTGGGGTGCCCTCCATCGTTTATGGCGCGTTCGGATTCACCATCATGATCTATTTCGGGCTGCGGACCTCGCTATTGGGCGGTATCATCGTCATCACGCTGCTCATCATCCCCATCTTCATCCGCACGATGGACGAAGCCACCCGCAACTTTCCCCGCGACATTTTGGACGCCAGTTTCGCGTTAGGTGCCACGCGCTGGGAAACCCTAAAGGTGGTGCTGCGACAAATCGCCCCGGGCATCGCCACAGCCACCCTGCTTTCGGTCGGCCGCGCCATCGGCGACGCCGCCAGCGTGATGTTCACCGCCGGCTACACCGACAGCATCCCGACATCCCTGTCCCAACCCGCTGCCACGCTGCCCCTCGCCGTTTTCTTCCAACTCCAAAGTCCTATCCCCGAAGTGGTTGACCGCGCCTACGCCGCCGCTCTCGTCCTCACCGTCATCGTCCTCATCCTCAGCATCGCCAGCCGTTTCATCACCAACCGATTTTCGAAGAATAAAATATAGACATTATTCCTTGACTTGCCCCGATAGGGGTAAAAGCTTGGTAGCGAATTTGTTATAAAACAGAAATAATGATAGAAGTCAAAAATCTAAACGTCCATATCAAGGGCAACCACATTTTGAAAAACGTGAATGTGGAGTTGCCCGAAAAGCAGATCACCTGCATCATCGGGCCGTCGGGCTGCGGGAAATCCACCCTGTTGCGGACGCTCAACCGTCTGATAGACACCACGGAAGGGGTGAAATTGGACGGGCAAGTGTTGGTCGATGAACAGGACATCCTCGCCAACGAGGCCGATGTCACCGAATTGCGCCGCAAAATCGGGTTGGTGAGCCAGCGGCCGTGCCCGTTGCCCATGTCCATTTTCGACAACGTGGCTTACGGCTGCCGCATCAACAAGATGTTCGCCAAACGCCGCAAGCTGATCTATCAAGTGCAGAAAAACCTCAAGGCAGTGGGACTTTGGGACGAAATCAAGGAACGTGTCCGCACCCCGGCGAGCCGTCTTTCCATCGGGCAGCAGCAGCGTCTTTGTCTCGCCCGTTCCCTCGCCGTAGAGCCCGACTACATCCTCGCCGACGAGGCCACCAGTGCTCTCGACCCCATTTCGGCCAAGACCGTGGAGGATCTTTTCGTGTCGCTCAAAGAGCAATACTCCATTATCATGGTCACCCACACTCTGCGGCAGGCCCTCCGCATCGCCGACCACGTCGTCTTCATGTACCTCGGCGAAATCATCGAACAAGGTCCCGCCGACCAAGTCTTCCACCACCCCCAGCACGAACTCACCCAAAAATACCTCAACGGCGCCTTCAGTTAGTTAGCAGTTAGCAGTTAGTAGTTAGTAGTTGTTGGGGTATAGCATACAATGATGCATTAGATAAAAATTGCAATTAAACAAATATTGATAAATGTACAAGTTAACCCATTTGAAAGAATTGGAATCCGAGTCCATCTACGTCTTGCGGGAGGTGGCGGCACAGTTCGAGAAGCCGGCCATCCTCTTCTCCGGCGGCAAGGACTCCATCGTGGTCACCTATTTGGCCTACAAGGCGTTCTATCCCGCCAAAATCCCGTTCCCGTTGCTGCACATCGACACGGGGCACAACTTCCAAGAGACCCTTGACTACCGCGACGCACTCGTGGAGAAGTTAGGGGCGCAGTTGGTCGTCGGCTCCGTGCAGGAGAGCATCGACAAGGGGCGCGTGAAGGAAGAAAAGGGGTACAACGCCAGCCGTAACCGTCTGCAGACCACCACGTTGTTGGACACCATCGAAGAATACAAGTTCGACGCCTGCATCGGAGGTGCGCGGCGCGACGAGGAGAAGGCCCGCGCCAAGGAGCGTTTCTTCTCGCACCGCGACGAGTTCGGGCAGTGGAATCCCAAGAACCAGCGGCCCGAACTGTGGAACATCTTCAACGGGCATAAGAACATGGGCGAGCACTTCCGCGTGTTCCCCATCAGCAACTGGACCGAAATGGACGTCTGGCAGTACATCTACGCCGAGAAGATTCCGTTGCCGTCGCTCTACTTCACGCACGAGCGGCGGTGTTTTCTCCGCGACGGTCAGTGGCTGGCCGCCGAACCTTGCATGATGTTGAAGCCCACTGAGGAGGTGGTCACCCGCCGCGTGCGCTGCCGCACCATCGGCGACATCACCTGCACCGGACTCACCATTTCCGAAGCCAACTCCTTGGAGGACATCATCGCCGAGATCGCCGCCACCCGCATCACCGAACGCGGCGGCCGCGCCGACGACAAACGCAGCGAAACCGCCATGGAGGACCGGAAGAAGGAAGGGTACTTTTAGTTAGTAGTTAGCAGTTAGCAGTTAGTAGTTAGTAGTTAGCAGTATGAATAACGGATATTTAGACATGGAGCTGTTGCGGTTCACGACCGCGGGCAGCGTGGATGACGGCAAAAGCACGCTCATCGGAAGATTGTTATACGACAGCAAGTCGATTTTCGAGGACCAGTTGGAGGCGGTGGAGCAGGCCTCGCGGAGTCGCGGCAACGAGGAGGTGAACCTCGCGCTGCTCACCGACGGACTGCGGGCCGAACGCGAGCAGGGCATCACCATCGATGTGGCCTACCGCTACTTCGCCACGCCCAAGCGCAAGTTCATCATCGCGGACACCCCCGGACACATCCAATACACCCGCAACATGGTGACGGGTGCCTCCACCGCCGACCTCGCCATCATCCTCATCGATGCCCGCAACGGTGTGGTGGAGCAGACAGTGCGCCACTCCTACATCGCCTCGCTACTCGGCATTCCCTTTATCACTGTGTGTATCAACAAGATGGACTTGGTCGATTTTTCCGAGCAGGTCTTCACGGACATCCGGCAGCGCTATGAAGAGATGGCCGCCAAGATCGGCATCCGCGCCTCGCTGCTCTTCATCCCGATCTCGGCCAAATATGGTGACAACGTGGTGGAAACTTCCAAAAACATGCCGTGGTACACCGGCGGTCCGCTGATGCATTTGCTGGAAACAGTTTCCATCGAGCACAAGATGGGCGACGAAGCACAACCGCTGCGGTTCCCCGTGCAATACGTCATCCGGCCCATCTCCGACAAGTTTCCCGACTATCGCGCCTACGCGGGACGGCTCTCCGGCGGTGTGCTGCGCAAGGGCGACACCGTACGCGTGCTCCCTTCCGGACTGACGAGCACCGTGAAGGCCATCATGCAGGCCGACAAGGAGTTGGACATGGCTCACACCCCCGAATCCGTCTCCGTCCTGTTAAACGATGACATCGACATCAGTCGCGGCGACATGCTCGTAAGTACGGAAGGTACGCAACCCGTGGTGACCCAGCAACTCAAAATGCACTGCTGCTGGTTCAACGAGACGGAGATGCAACTGCGCAAACGATACATCCTCCGCACCGCCGTGTCGGAAACCGTCGCGATGGTGCAGGTGGTAGATTACAAGGTGGATGTCAGCACCTTGGAGCACGTCGAAGGGGTGACCTCGCTGAAGATGAACGACATCGCCCACATCTCGGTGAAAACCGCCAACCCGATAGTGGTTGACAACTACTGCGAGAACCGCGTTACCGGCTCCGTCATCTTCATCGACCCCGACAGTTTCGAGACCGTGGGGGCGGGAATGGTAGCAATGAACAATGTACAATGAACAATGTACAATTCACTTTTCTCTATTCACTAGTCACCATTCACTATTCACTATTCACTAGTCACTATTCACTAGTCACTAGTCACTATTCACAATATAAAATGCAGAATTATGAGATATTACAAAGATGATATTGAAGCATTGAATGTGCGGTTTGCGAAGGCTACTCCAGAGGAACTGCTGCGTCATTTTTGGGAGATTTATGGCGACAGGATTGCCTTGTCGTCCAGTTTGAGCATTGAGGATCAAACCCTTACGGATATACTGATGAAAATCTGTCTGGAGGCGAGGGTTTTCACGCTCGACACGGGACGTCTCTTCCCTGAGACCTACCAGCTCATCGACAAGACGAACCTGCACTACGGCATCCGAATGGAGGTGTTTTGTCCGCAGACGGAGATGTTGCAGCGGTTTGTGCGGGAGCAGGGCATCAACCCTTTTTACGAAAGCATCGAGAAACGGCACGCATGCTGCCACGTGCGCAAGCTTGAGCCCCTCGGCCGTGCGTTCCAAACCCTTGACGCATGGATTTGCGGACTGCGTCGTGAACAATCCGTCACCCGCACCAACATGCAGAAAATCGAATGGGATGAAAACCACAACGTATTGAAAATCAATCCACTCATCGACTGGACTGAGGCGCAGGTGTGGGAATACGTGAAGACACATCATGTACCGTACAACAAGTTGCACGACAAGGGTTATCCGAGCATCGGATGCGAACCGTGTACACGGGCCGTAACCCCCGGCGAGGACATCCGCGCCGGCCGCTGGTGGTGGGAATCTCCAGAACACCGCGAGTGTGGATTGCACCAGAGGTAGATGATTGATTATTTTTTGTACTTTTGCAGCGTGATTTTAACTTAGGAAAAATGTACACTGCAAAATCCGGTTCGTCGCAAGACGACAAGAAAGAGAAACGGAACATGATGAATCTTCCGGGATGGGCGAAGGTCTTCTGGAAGGTCTATTTCATATTGTTCGGACTGGTATGTCTGATATTTCTGCTCATTTCATTGGGATGGATGGGTTACATGCCCTCGTTCGCGGAACTGGAGAACCCGGATTCCAACCTCGCCACGGAAGTCATCTCCAGCGACGGCGAGCTTTTGGGCACCTACTACCGTGAGAACCGTTCCAACTGCAAATACGCCGACCTTTCCGACGAGCTGAAGCAGGCTCTTATCGCCACCGAAGACTCCCGTTTCTACAACCACTCCGGTGTCGATGTGAAAGCGCTTTTCCGCGTGGCCGTGGGCGTGGCCACCTTCCACCGCAAGGGCGGCGGCAGCACCATCACCCAGCAGCTGGCCAAGAACCTTTTCCCGCGCGACCCCAAAGCCGGCAAAATCAAAATCGTCTTCACCAAGTTCAAGGAGTGGGTGGTCGCCACCAAACTGGAGCGCGCCTACTCGAAGGACGAGATCCTGGCCATGTATTTCAACACCGTCGATTTCGGCAACAACGCCGTGGGCATCAAGTCGGCCGCACGCACCTATTTCGACAAGGAGCCCTCGGAAATCAACACCGAAGAGGCCGCCCTGCTCGTCGGCATGCTGAAGGCCCCGTCAAAATACAGTCCGCGCCGGCATCCGCAGGCCTCCCTCGACCGCCGCAACACGGTGCTGGGACAGATGAAGAAATACGGGTATCTCACTGACGGCCAGTTCGATTCCATCAAGCAGATCCCGATCGACATGAGCAACTTCAAATCGCAGGCCCACACCGCCGGCATCGCCACCTACTTCCGCGAATACCTCCGTCTGGTGCTGAAAGACTGGTGCGAGAAAAACCCCAAAAACGACGGCACCCGCTACGACCTTTACTGCGACGGTCTCAAGATCTACACCACCATCGACTCCCGCATGCAGCGGCACGCAGAATCCGCTGTGAAAGAGCATGTTTGCGACTATCTGCAGCCGCTCTTCTTCAACCACATCAAAGGGGCGAAGAACGCCCCGTTCGTCAACCTCAGCGAGGAACAAACCCACAACATCCTCTGGCGCGCCGTGAAACAGTCGGAACGTTACGAGGTGATGAAGGATGCCGGCAAATCCGACACCGAAATCGAGGCGGCCTTCAACAAGAAAGTCAAAATGACCGTTTACAACTACAAGGGCATGATTGACACAGTGATGACCCCGATGGACTCCATCCGCTACTACAAGTCGTTCCTGCAGTGCGGGTTGATGTGCGTGGAAGCGGCCACCGGCCATGTGAAGGCCTACGTGGGCGGCACCAACTACGAGTACTTCCAGTTCGACCACGTGAAGCTCTCCAAACGGCAGGTCGGATCCACCTTCAAACCCTACGTCTATACCGTGGCCATGCAGAGCGGCGACTTCGACCCGTGCACGATGGTGCCCAACGTCCCGGTGACCATCGAGACGCCGGGCGGTTCATGGACTCCGCACAACTCCGGCGGTTACAAAGAGGGGCAGATGCTGCCGTTGCGCGAGGCGCTGGCCCACTCCCTCAACCAGGTCTCCGCCTACCTGATGAAACGCTACGGCCCCAACGCCGTCATCGATCTGGTACGCAACATGGGCATGACCTCCGACATTCCCGCCGTGCCATCTATTTGTCTGGGAGCGTGCGAGTTAACCCTTTATGAACAGGTCGGCGCCATCAACTGTTTCCCCAACCAGGGCGTCTATGTGGAACCCATCTTCATCACACACATCTGCGACAAGGAGGGCAACGTCATCTACACGAAAGTGCCGAAGACCAACGAGGCCATGGACCAGATCACCGCGTTCAAGACCGTGCGTCTGATGCAAGGCGTGGTGGACTACGGTACCGGCGGCCGTCTTCGCAGCCAATACGGTATCAGTTTCCCGCTGGCGGGCAAAACCGGCACCACCGACAACCAGTCCGACGGTTGGTTCGTGGGCTACACCCCGTTGCTGACCTGCGGCGTGTGGGTGGGCTGTGAGGACCGAGCCGCGCATTTCCGCAGCACCGCCCTCGGACAGGGCGCCAGAACCGCCATGCCCGTGTTCGGCCTCTTCATGAACAAGGTCTATTCCGACCCGAGCCTGCCCTACCACGCGATTGTCAGCGCCGAAGACCGCTACAGCAAGCCCGGCTACAACTTCATCATCCCGAGCGCGTACATCGGCGACCCGTCAGGCTGCAACGAGACCAAACGCGACTCGATCATGCACCTGGACTTCGACTGAGAACGCGTCCGATGACGCCCCGTTTCTCTTTCCTCGGAGACGCAAAATTTTGCCTTTCCAAGGTATATACATCTATCTAAAAAAAATACTATATTTGCACGTTTTTTTAATATGGAGAAGAAGACTTGTAATATACTGTTAGTCATATTGTTAGCCTTCGCGGTGAACGTATGCGCAGCGGAGTTGGGTTCCGCCGCGGGTACTATTGTGCCCGAAACGGCAATGCCGAAGGACACCGTCAAGCCTGGCAAGAAGAAGACGACGATAACCCGGATGAGCAACAAGCGGGTTACGTTCGAGACATTCGACCAGCACTACGCCCGCGCCCTCAAGTTCTACAACAACCGCCAGTGGCTCTCCGCCGCCGGCCTGTTCCAGGAACTCTACCCCCTCTCCTTGGGAACTCCCCGCGCCGACACCATCCTGTTCCTCTTCGCCGACTCTTACTACCAAAACGGCGACTACAACATGGCCTCCTTCCACTTCCGCGACTACGTGCGCCGATACCCCAACACCGACCGCACCGAGGACGCCTTCTTCCGCTGCATCCAGGCCGTTTACAAGACCTGTCCCGACTACTCCCTCGACCAGTCCAACACCCAATTCGCCATCGAACAAATCAAAACATTCCTGCAGGCATACCCCGACAGCAAACACATCGAGGAATGCAACACCATGCTGGACGACCTCCGGCTGAAACTGGCCCGCAAGAAACTGGAAATCGTCAAGTTATACTATAACACCGACCACTACGAAGCCTGCCAAATCACCGCGCAGAGCTTCTTCAACGAATACGCCTACTCCCCGCTCATGCCGGAAGCCGTCTATTACCTGGTGCTGAACAACTACGAGTACGCCAAGCGCAGCACGGAACGGAAAAAGCCCGAGCGTCTCAAGGCCTGCCTCGACGCCTGCCAACGCATGAGCAACAACTACCCTGACTCCAAATACGCCAAAGAGACGGAGAAAATCGCCCAAGAAGTGACCAAACAACTGGAAAAATACAAAAACCAAATAAGTCCCAAATAAATGAAAGCTTTAGACTACAAGAAATTAAAAATCGACCTGTTCGCCAAGACGAAAGACATCCGCAAATACGACAAGGACACGGGCAACTTCTACAAGAGCATCGTGATCATGTCGAAACGCGCCGACCAGATTGCTGCGGAGCTGAAACAGGAATTCCAGGAGAACTCGCACCTCTCCCCGACCCAAGACCGCACCGGCGAGGAGGTTTACGAAAACCGCGAGCAGATTGAACTCTCCAAGCTTTACGAGCAACTTCCCAAGCCCACCCAGCTGGCTCTCTACGAGTTCGAGAACGACCAGATCTATTTCAGAGACGTGGACGACAAATAATCCGACGGCTATGGGCAAGCACATTGTCATAGGCATCTCCGGCGGCATCGCGGCATACAAGACGATGCACCTTATCCGGCTGTTCAAGAAGAACGGCCATGAGGTGCGTGTGACCGCCACACGGAACGCCCTGCAATTCGTGACCCCGCTGACCATCGAGACGCTCTCGCAGAACCGGCTTTATGTGGACATGTTCGACCGGAACCGCACGATGGAGGTCGAGCACATCAGCATGGCGGAATGGGCCGACGTGCTGGTGGTGGCTCCGGCCACGGCAAACGTCATCGCCAAGTTCGCCCACGGCATCGCCGACGACGCGCTCTCGACCCTTTTCTTAGCCGTCACGAAGCCTGTGTTCATCGCCCCCGCCATGAACAACAACATGTTCGGGAATCCCGCGGTGCAGCAGAACCTCGCCACCCTGCGCGAACGAGGCTGCCACATCCTCTCCCCGAACGAAGGATTCTTAGCCTGCGGCACCTCCGGCAGCGGAAGAATGCAGGAACCCGAAGAGATCTTCGAGACCGTGGATGAGTTCCTGTCGGAAGACAACTCCCTGCAAGGCAAAAAAGTGATGATCACGGCCGGCCCGACCTACGAGCCCATCGACCCCGTGCGCTTCATCGGCAACCACTCCTCCGGCCTCATGGGATTCTGTCTCGCCGAAGCCGCCGCCCGAAAAGGCGCCGAAGTCTCGCTCGTCACCGGACCCAGCACCTGCATCGCCCGCCACCGCAACATCCACCGCTACGATGTGAAAACAGCGGAGGAAATGTACCAGCAGTGCATGCAATTGGTTGACAATCAAGACATCATCATCATGTCCGCGGCCGTAGCCGACTACACACCCGCCCACGTGGCCCCCGAAAAAATCAAGAAAGACTTCGCACAACTGTCGGTGGAGTTGGTCAAAACGAAAGACATCTTGGCCTCCGTCGGGAAAATCAAGCGCGACAACCAACTGCTCATCGGCTTCGCGCTCGAGACGGAAAACGAGGTGGAGAACGCCAAGAAGAAACTGCACAATAAAAACGCGGATCTCATCGTTCTCAACTCCCTGCGAACCGCCGGCGCAGGCTTCCGCACCGCCACCAACCAGGTGACCATTTTCAGCAAGGACGGACGGGAGTTCGCCAGCGAGCTGAAAAGCAAACAGGAAATCGCAGAGGAAATCCTGCAAACGGCGAAGATATATATTCACCCCTAAATCGAAACAACTATGAAACGTATTATCGGATTACTGCTCATGACAATGCTGACCCTCGGAACCCTGAAGGCCCAGGATTTCCAATGCGCGGTATCTCTGAACACCACCCAGATTTCAAGCAGTGGCAACCAACAGCGTTACAACGAGTTACGGCAGAAAATCTACTCCTTCGTCCACGAACGCAAATGGTGTCAGTACAACCTGAAACAAAACGAGCGCATCGAGTGCTCCATCTCCATCAACCTGACCAAAGCCTCCGGCGACGAGTACGAGGGCACGGCCACGTTGGTGCTTCAACGCCCTGTCTATAAGGCCAGCTACAAAACGACCTTGATGAGCTTCCAGGACAAAAAGGTGAAATTCAGATATGCGGATGGCGACCCGCTGGAATACGACGAAAACGCCAGCCTGTCGGAGCTCACGTCACTCATCGCCTACTACCTGAACCTGTTCATCGCCGTGGAGCTCGACTCGTTCTCCCCCAACGGCGGCTCCCCCTACTTCGCGAAATGCCAGAACACCGTGAATCTGAACACCAAGGACGTGGGTTGGAGCGTGGCCGAGAGCGGACAAAACAACCGCTACTGGATCACCGAGAACTTCACCAACTCCACCTACAGCAAAATCCACGATTTTTACTACCAATACCACCGTTTAGGTCTGGATGTCATGTACGAGACCCCCGATGCCGGCCGCGCCGTCATCCTTGAAAGCCTCAAACTGTTGCAACAAGTTAACGCCCAGAAATCCAACCTCGCCGTGGTCCGCATCATCCTGAACACCAAGAAGGACGAAATCATCAACATTTTCAAAGAAGGCATGCCGTCGGAGAAAACCCAGGTGATCAATATCATGAAACAAATTGACCCCACCAACTCCTCCGCCTACGACGCCATCAACTCCTCATCAAAATAATCGCAATGCTAACCTCTTTACAGATAGAGAATTATGCGATTATTAGGTCTTTGGAAATTCCATTTCAGCAAGGCTTGATTGTCATCACCGGCGAAACCGGTGCCGGCAAATCCATCCTTATGGGGGCGCTGTCGCTCATCTTGGGCAACCGCGCCGACACCGACGTGCTCTTCGACAAATCCCGGAAATGCATCGTGGAAGCGACTTTCGACATACGGGAGCTCCACCTGCAACCGCTGTTTGAACAATACGACCTCGATTATCAAGACGACACCCTCATCCGTCGCGAAATCAACGAGCACGGGAAATCCCGCGCCTTCATCAACGACACCCCCGTCAATCTCAACACCCTGAAATCCGTTTCGGCGCTGTTAGTGGACATCCACTCGCAACACCAGACCTTGATGCTGCAAAACGCCGATTTTCGACTTCGCCTGATTGACCAATTCGCCCAAAACCAGCAGGTTGCAAGCCAATATCAACAAACACTCCGCCAGTGGCATCAGAAAAAGTCAGTGTTGGAGACTCTTAAGGAAAAATGCACCGAGGAGGCCCAACATTACCACTATAACCTCTTCACCATAGAGGAGTTAGAAAAAGCGGAGATCAAAGCGGGCGAACAAGAGGAAATCGAATCGAGAATCCAAGAGCTATCACACGCCGAAGCCATCAAGTCACACCTCTACAATGCCACAGGTATTTTGTCGGAGCAGGAAAGTGACAATATATTATATATGATGAAAAGATTGCAGCAGGAATGCCGTCCTTTGGAAAACATGGGCGGAGATTATGTTGCATTCAACCAGAGAATCGAGAATCTGCTGACGGAAACGCAGGATCTCGCCTACGAAATGTCACGCAAGAACGACTCCGTGGAGGTCAACCCCACCCTTACGGAGCAGCTGAACGAACGCCTCGACACGCTGTTCACGCTTCAGAAGAAATACGATGCAACGAACAACGAAGGACTGCTGCAACTGCTGGAAAACGCCCGACAAGAGGTGGCGCAATACAGCGACAACAAAGAGCAGCTGACGGAGATGGAGAAAGAGACTCAGACGCTGGAATCGGAAGTTCGGAAGCTTGCGGCAGAATTGTCAAAAACGAGACAAAAGGCTCTTCCGCAATTAGTTACGGCGATGCAAGAGCGTCTTCACCGCTTGGGCATGACCGACAGCCGCTTCAACGTCACGCTGACGGGCACCGGCGACTATCGGGAGAACGGCAGCGACACCGCCGCCTTCCTGTTCTCCGCCAACGCCGGCGTAGAGCCCGCCGACATCACCAAAATTGCATCCGGCGGCGAAATGTCGCGCATCATGCTCTGCCTCAAATCCATCATCAGCGACTCCCTGTTCCTGCCCACCATCATCTTCGACGAAATCGACACAGGCATCTCCGGCGAAACGGCATCAAAAGTGGCCCAGATGATGCAGCTGCTTGCGGAAAACCACCAGGTGATTGCCATCACGCACCTCCCGCAGATTGCCGCAAGTGGCAACCAGCACCTTTTAGTTTACAAGCAAACAACTGACAATCAGACATATACAAATATCAAAGAATTGGAAATGCACGAACGGGAAGAGATGATTGCCACGATGATGAGCGGCGAAAACCGCACCGAGTCGGCCGTGGCCACCGCCCGCGAAATGCTGAAGTCAACGCAAACAAAACATAATCAATAGGTTAGCCTTATGAAAAAGACACTCATCCTCCTCGTCGCCACGCTGCTTTGCGCCAGCGTATACGCACAAAGACGTCCGACGCCCGACCGCAAGTTCATCTATATGACCTCCTTGGGCTATGCGACCGGTTTAGGGCAAATCGAACTGGAGAACAAGACCGTCCAGAACAAAAACTTCGACATCTCCGTGAACCAGCTCCTCGGCTACCAGTTCAACCCGTATTTCCAGATGGGTCTTGGCGCCGGCTTCGATTTCTGGCGGCACACCGCGTTCATCCCCATCTACCTCAACTTCACCGTCAACTTCACCGACACAAAAATCGAACCGTTGTTCTACCTGAACGCAGGTTACAGCTTCAAATGGTACGTCTCCTCCATCCCTGAGAAGATGGACCGCGTGGTGCACGGCACGAAAACCGGCCCGATGGGCGAGACCGGCATCGGCATGCGCATCAACCTCAACGAAAAACTCTCCATCGTGATCGCCGCCTGCTACAAAAACCAATACTCCGACATCCGCTACACCATCCTCGACCCCAACGAACAAGACTTCTCCGCCTACTCCACCAACGCCCGCAAAAACGTACTCTACCACTACGCCGGCGTCCGACTCGGCATTCAGTATTAGCTTTTGGATATTAATGGAAATGACAGATTGGAACATAGACTTAGACTTAGACTTAAACTTAGAACTTAAACTTAGAACTTAAACTTAGAACTTAAACTAATAACCACCTAACCTCTAACCCATTAACCTTTAACCATTAACCATTAACCTTTAACCATTAACCTTTAAAATGGAAATCACCTATACCGCCGCTTTCGAAGAACTGAAGGAGATCGTGGACCAGCTGGAAAACGACAATGTCAGCGTGGACGAGCTGACCGAGAAGATGAAACGTGCCACGGTGCTGATGAAGATCTGCCGTGACAAGCTGACAAAAACCGAAGAGGAAGTCAACAAAACCATCGAAGAACTGTCGTAAATGTCCACATTCGAGCTCATAGAACCCGAAATCGAGGCCTACTGCGAGGCGCACACGACCGGAGAGAGCGAACTGCTCCGTCGGCTGTATCGCGAGACGCATCTGCAGACCATCAACCCCCGAATGGCCTCGGGACAACTGCAAGGAGAGTTTTTATCGCTGATTTCCAGGATGATACGTCCGAAAAGAATCCTTGAAATCGGTACCTTCACCGGATACTCCGCCATCTGCTTAGCCGAAGGGCTGGTTGAAGACGGCATCCTGCATACCATAGAGATTAACGAAGAATACGAAGACCGTATTCGGGAATATGTATCGCAAAGTCCTGACAACCAGAAGATACAGCTTCACATCGGCGATGCAAAAACCGTGGTTCCCTCACTCAACGAAACTTGGGACTTGGTTTTTATCGATGCGGAGAAAACCGACTACGAGGAATACTACAATTTAGTGATGCCTCAAGTGCGAGAAAATGGTTTCATATTGATTGACAATACATTATGGAACAGCAAAGTGGTACAGGAGGTGCGGCATAACGACAGGGACACCCAGGCGATATTGGCCTTCAACGACAAGGTGCAGGAGGACCCGCGCGTGCGCAACCTGCTGCTGCCCTTCCGCGACGGCATCATGATGATTCAGAAACTGACGAGATGAGAATAGATATACTGACCCTTTTCCCCGAAATGTTCCCCGGCGTGTTCGGCAGTTCAATACTGAAACGCGCCGTGGAGAAACAGTACCTGGAGGTGCATGTCCACGACATCCGCGCCTACACGTACGACAAGCATCACCGAGCCGACGACTACCCGTTCGGCGGCGGTGCGGGCATGGTGATGATGATCGAACCCATCGCCCGCTGCATCGAACAGCTGCAGAGTGAGCGCGAATACGATGGCATTTTCCTGATGGCACCCGACGGCACGACCTTTAACCAGCAGAAAGCCAACGAATTGTCGCTGCGCCAAAACATCATCCTACTTTGCGGTCACTACAAGGGCGTTGACGAGCGCGTGCGGGAGTTGTACATCACCGAGGACCTCAGCATCGGCGACTACGTGCTTTCGGGCGGCGAGTTGGCGGCCATGGTCATCACCGACGCCATTGCACGGGTGATTCCCGGCGTGATCAGCGACGGTTCCTCCGCCCTCTCCGACTCCTTCCAGGACAACCTGCTCTCCGCGCCCGTATATACACGTCCCGCCGACTTCCGCGGACACCGTGTCCCCGACGTCCTGCTCTCTGGAAACCCGAAGCTCATCGACGAATGGCGCATGGAGCAGCAGCTGACCCGAACCCGTGAACGAAGACCCGACCTGCTCGAACATGAATAGCGTCCGCACATACTGCCAAGACCTGCGCACTCCCGACAGGCTCTTCAACGTCAGCTTCATCATCATGGTGCTGACGATGGCTTTATTGCCGTTCACCACCTATCTAATGTGGCCGTTCGGCATTCTGCTGATGGTGCTGTGGATCGCGCAAGGCCAATGGCGTGCGAAATGGGAGAACTTCAAAGCCAACGACGGCATCCCTTATGGTATCTTCCTACTTGCCATTTGTCTAATCCCCATTTTCGGACTGACAAACTCCAACAACCAAGCCTACGCATGGCGCACCTTCGAATGCTATCTATGGTTCTTCATCGCGCCGCTCATCCTGCTTACCACATCACGCAAAATACTAACTAACAAACACATAAACATTCTATTCGGGTCTTTTACCGCCAGCGTGCTTCTTCACATTATCGTTCTGTTCACTCGCGGCATCTTCATGGCCGCCACGACCGGCGACAACACCTACCTGTACTACTCCACCTTCTCCTTCCTGCGCCATCCGACCTACGTGGCCATATACACCACCTTCGCCTACATCCTTGTTTTCCTGTATATCTTCGAGAACAAATTCAGGCTATCCACCCTGAGAAAAACATTGTTGTATTCCATCGCAACCATTCTGCTTGTCAGCGTGTTCTGTCTATATTCGAGGGCGGGGATTCTCACTTTCATCATCATCCACCTTCCGTTAGGCATTTACGTCATTCGCCAGCGGAGATCGGCCTGGAAAGGGATGTTGCTCATTTTCTCCCTAATCGTCGGCATGTTCATCATACTGATGACTACCCAGATCGCGCCTGAAAACCGTTTCATAGAATCGAAATACACGCTGGACGAGAACGGCAAGAAACCGAGTGACGCGCGAATGGTCATCTGGCAGGCGGCATGGGAGGCGGCTGTCGAGAACCTGCCGTTCGGCACCGGCACCGGCGACTGTTTCGAGGCAACACGCGAGAAGTATCGCGAAAAAGGCTACTGGGTGGACTTCGAGCACAACTACAACGCGCACAACCAATACCTTCAAGCCCTGCTGACCAACGGAATCCCGGGACTCATTCTGCTGTTGCTGTACTTTTTCACTCCGCTGGGCACCTCCATCCGGCACAAAGACATCCTGCTGCTCTCGATTTTCATCCTGCTTGCGCTGAACAGTTGTGTGGAATGCGTTTTCGACCGGCGCTTCGGCGTGGACTTCTTCGCGCTGATGATTCCTCTACTCATGCTCAGGGCAATCTCCATCGACAATAATATTAAGCACAATGAATTGACCTAGCGATGAAAAAAAGAATTCTTCTAATCGCATTCATCTTATCCGGCATCCTGAACGCCTTTTGTCAGGAAAAAGAAACCTATCTTTATGCCGAGAAAGACTCTTCCAAGCTCTACATGGATGTGTATGTGCCTGAAGTCCAGAATGAGCAACACTCCTGTTTGCTTTTCGTCTTCGGGGGCGGTTTTATCAACGGGAAACGAGACGACAACCAAGTGCAGGAAGTCAAGAAGTACTTCACGGACAAGGGTTACGTGGTCATCGCCATCGACTATCGGCTTGGGATGCGCGGGCAGAAGGAGTTCGCCCCGTTGAAAGCCATGAAACAGTTCCAGAGATCCATCGACATGGCTGCCGAAGATGTAATTTCAGCGTTGGATTACACCATCCGGAAACTACAGAGCACGAAGAAATACACCATCAACACTGAGAATGTCATCGTGATGGGCAGCAGTGCCGGTGCCATTGCGTCGTTGCAAGCCGACTACGCCATGTGCAACGGGTATCTCAACAGCGGCATCCTGCCCCAAGATTTCCGGCTCGCGGGTGTTGTTTCATACGCCGGCGCCATCTTTTCCACGCACGGGAAGCCGAAGTACAAGCTGCGCGATCCTGCGCCCACATTGTTCTGTCACGGCACCGAAGACAAATTGGTGAATTACGACAAAACCGCCTTCGCGAACCTCGGTTTTTACGGCTCGAACGCCATTGTGAAGCAGTTCAAGAAAAACGGCTACAGCTACCACATCCGCCGCTACACGGGCCTTGGGCACCAGGTGGCCATTTTCTACAAAGACGAATTCGAAGTCATCGAGAACTTCATCGGCAAAATCGCGCTCACACACAGTGGCGTTCAAATTGACGAAACCCGCTACGATCCCCGCATCAAGCCCATGTGGAACAATTTCCGCGTGCGCGATTTGAAGGACGTGAAACAATAGGCTCGCCCCCCTTTACGACATGTTTTGGCCGGATTGACCCTCTCTTTCCGTCCCCTATTCTTCCCCAGGGCTGAATCCTTAAAGATTCACCTCCACCAGACATCCCAGCACGGCATAGAACACGAACACGTGCGTCACGTTCAGGCCGGCAGCAGTGAGAGCCGAGCGATAGTCGCCCAACTGCGGGAAATATTTGCCTACGTAGTGGTCGTTGCCCGGATTCAACACCATATTGGTGCCGATGTCTTTCGGCGCCGGAAAGTTCTTATAATCCAACAAAATGCACTCCTTATCGGTTTTCCAAATCAAGTCGATCTCGCCCTGCACCAACTGTCCGTTATCGCGGCGGTATGTGAAAGGAGTCTCGCGGAGCAGTTCGCCTGGGCCGAACATGTTTTCCAGATAGGAGAACAAGGTGTCCGCCGCCTGCGGCAATAATTCTGGTTGGGGCAACTCTTTTCTCATATTGTGATTATCCACAGTTTGCTTTGCCAATAAAATATTGTCTGGCTCGTGTGCGGAAATGTTACTTGTGCCTTCCCAGCGGTGGGCGGCGAAGTAGTTATGGATGCAGGTGCCGAAAGCAGCGGAGTCTCCCTCTTTGATAGTTCCATGTTCGATGTATTGAGATGAAAAGCCATCAACACGAGCAGCCGTGGCAGCGTATTTCTCTTGCGAGCTGCTGGGGGAAATGGTTTTGGGTGTATTTTGGGTATTGATGGAATAGCCACCAAGTTTGTGATGAGCAGCTACAGTTCCTGAGTAAAAATTGCCGTTGTCTTTTAACACTTCGTAATAGGCAGGATATGTCGGCACGCCCCAAAGGTCAACAACGGTTTGGCTGGTATGGTTGCCCGGCGTGTCCAAGGCAGCAGGAGCGGCAGTTCCTATGACATTTTTCATCCAAGCCAAAGGCTGAGTATTACCCCGCCAATCAGACATAGAGACCGTGACAAGGTAGTCGCGGGCACGGGTCGCCCCCACATAGAGCAACCGCTTGATTTCGCCTTCCACCTTACCGCGTATCATGCCGTAATAGCCGTTGTCGTCATTACCGGCACTTTCTTGAGACAATGCCAACACAGCTTCGGCCACGACATCAGTCACATCTCCGCAACTGGGAATAAGCTGTAGTTCAGCATTGCCATAGTCACCTCTAAGATTCAGGCCGAACCAATTTTTCTTTACAAAATCAACAAGTCCCAATTCATTATCGTCCAGCGAGTTGAGAATAACAATTTTCCACTGCAAACCTTTGGACTTGTGGTAGGTTGCCACTTTCACGCCTTCGGCACTTTGGTCCAGTTCCGACTGGATTTCCACCTCTTCCATATAGTCGAGAAAACCTGCCACGGTGGCATTTTCGGCCGAGTTTGCCCTGGACTGCTCATAGGCTATGGCTTGCTCTATCAGCGTGTCGAGGTTGTCCTGACGGATTTCGGCGTTGCCCCATTTGGCCACGATGTTGCGCACATCCATCACGGCAATCACGCCCTTGACAACGGCGCTGATGTTGAGCCCGCGCAAACCTTGTAGTTTGTCGTTCAGGTCAGCAAAAAAGGCATCAGGATCTTTTTTTGCCGATTTGCCGGTCGCACTTCCCGCTGTTGAGGCGGTTGTGGCATCTTCTTCATTCCCGTTGCTGTCCTCTTCATCGAAGAAAGGATTGTAGTCGTAGCGATTGGCGGCGATTTCTTGTAGAATAACGCCTATCTCTTTATCTTCCAGCAGTTTGGCCAATTCAGTCTTTGCATACCGACGTTTGATGCCTGCCACATATTTCAGCAGGGCAAAAACGAGTCGCACCTCCGCTTTGTCCAAAATGGAAGTTTCGGGCGAGGAAACGGGGATGCCTTTTTTACGGAGAGATTCCTCAACTTTGGCACAGTCGGCTTTCGTGCGCGAAAGGACGGCTATATCGGCCGGGACAACATTGGTGTGCCACGTGCCGTCCTCATCATAAACGCCAGGGATCGTGGGCACATTGCCGTTCAGAATCTCCGCCACGCGGTCGGCCAAAGCGTCCTCCGAGCCGCAATGCCAGTGCTGGATGGGGTTCTCTATGCGCGGTTTCCCTTCATCATCCTTATCAACCCGGTGAACATTTAACGGCACATTGTCGATGATTTCCGACGGGGCGCCAAATGCAAACGACTTTTCAAACACCTCATTCGACAATTTCACCAAGCTTTCGATGGAACGATAGGATGTATCAATGAGTTGCGAAGTGCAGCCGTCGGTATTGGGGACAAAGCCAGAGGTTTGGCCGGGCACAGGGGCTGGGAACAGCGTCAGCAGGTTGGTGGTCAACGAGGAGTCGCTGCCGCGGAAGCCGTAGATGGCCTGCTTGCGGTCACCCACCCAGAAACTCTTCACCTGTACCAAATCGGAAAGTTTCTTGAAAATTTCGAGCTGTATGGGATTCGAATCCTGAAATTCATCCACAAACAGGTATTTCACGCTGCTATGGATGTCCTCCTGAACGGCGGGTTCGTCAAGCAATTTCAAGAACTTGGCTTCCAAATCATCGAAATCCAGCAGGTTGTTGGCTCGTTTGTACTCTTCATATTGCTGAAACCAATTTTCTGCAATGTCGAAAATGTTCTCTATGCAGTTTTTAACTTCTGCGCCGTTAGCAGAATTAAGCGCGACACACCTTTGTATGTACTGTTTTGATTTTTCGCCACTATCTTTTGATACGGGATCGATTGTTGTGGCGTATGAATAGTATTTCGATGAACAAAACGCTTTCAGAATCTCATCGGGGAAGGATGTCCGAGCTATAAAGTTGTTGTAAAGGGCTTTCTTGTCTGCTGACGCTTTTTTTGAGGAGCCTTTGCCATTGGCAATGTTATCATCCAGAAAATCCACGTAATCTTTTGCCAAACTTTGGAATGTTGCCAGATTGAAGTCGTGGACGAACAAACGGTTCACCACATCGCGCGACCGTATAGAAAACCCGTTCAGTTTCAATTGGTCTATTTTGTAGGAGCGCATTTTGGACACGATGGCCCGCACATAGTCTTTCCAGAAATTGTAATCCGTAAGGATTCTGCCTGATTTCGCGTCATATTTTGACAGTTTGAACTTTCCGGCGTAGTCGTAAAAAAAGGAAAGGGCGGCGGGGGTTGCGCAATTCTTGAGCGACTGGCTGATATAGCGTTCCTTTTCCACATCCGACATCACATTGAACTGTCCGGAGTAGCCGAGCAGCGACCAGTAGCGCTGGATATACTGCTGGGCCACGGAATGCACCGTGCCGATGGTGGCGGTGTCGAGGATTTTGGCCACATCGAGGGCGGCAGGGGCTTCCAGCAACCGCTTGAACGTCTTTTCCCTGAACTCCTTGGCAGCTGCCTTGGTATAAGTGGTGAGGATGATTTCCGACGGGGCGCAAGGATTGTTCTTGTCGGTCAGAATCTCCTTCAGAATGGTCACCAAAGTATAAGTTTTCCCAGCGCCAGCACCGGCGTTGATATAATGTACGTTTTTCATAATCTACTGGATTTTGCCTTTTAATACCACATTTTTGCCGTAGGATGTCCTTTTCGTCTTTGCCGTCATCCCGTCTTTCTTTGATTTGGCGCACAAATCGTTGTTAAGGTAATATTTGTCAGGGTTCGGAAAATATAGTTTGACGAATTGCGTGGGTTCAAATTCAGGTCCTTTCATTTCTTCGCCTTCCTCGATATAGCCATCCTTGAGGTTTTGGATGCGTTCGCGATAGGAATTCACGGCTTGTTCGAAGATTTCAGGTGAAGTTTTTCGAGGCACAACAACAATTGCGTCTTTCGGGTTTAGTTTGGGATAAACGGTCAGCAGCTGTGCCTGTTTCAGCAGATAATAGCCGCGCATCACCACAGGGCACAAACCATTGGCTTCCAAAATCTTTTGATACAAAGCCAACTGCAATTCTTTACACTCTTTCAGTTCTTCTTCCCTTTTTTTAGGACTATTTGTCCATTTGAAATCGAAAATCAGGTATTCGCATTCATTTGTTTCTTCTTTTTTTCTCTTTAAGACGCAGTCGATTTTGGCGTTGAAGTTGAAGGCATTCGTTCCAGAACTACCTTTTAAAACAGAGGTGAATTCCACCTCACTGCCCACCACCTCCAGTTTGTTGTTTTCGATGATTTTCACCAATACGGGCACGCTCTTTCCAATGAAAATCCGTTTGAAGATGGTGCATTCCATCTCGTTTTCGGGCTGCAGCAACGCAGCACCCACATCATAAATGGCATTATCGGTTCTGTTCTCGAGCTCAATCGCATTATTGCAAAGGCCGAGGAATTTGGCTGTATCCACAACGCCTTTGTCATCCTTGCTCTCTTCCACCATTTGGCTGATCACCCAGTGCGCCACATTGCCTTCTACAGTGGACAGACTGCCACTATCCTCATCCTTCATGCTATAAATATAGTCCAGCACATAGTCGAACGGCTGGTTTATGAGTTCGCTCAAGCTCGAGAAGCTCTCGTAGTCACGTTGATAGCCCACAGGTTTGGGCGTGAACTTCAACGGGTCGCTGTCGTGTGCTTGTTTGTCAGACACCGGGGCTTGTTTGTCAATGTTGTCAAACAACGCCGGGTCAACCTTATGTTCCACTTTCTGTGTATCAGCTGGTGTAGTCGTTACGGCAACACCTGAGGGCAAAACCGGAGTCCGAATGGTAATTCCGCTGGAAGAAGTCTCAAGCAACTCGGTAATCAAGAGGTTCTCCTCTGTGCGCCCGCCGTCTTTGCGTTTGGGCATCAGTGCGATGATTTTCCCGGCACGGCCCACGGCCAACTTTTCGGCGAAGTCGGAGGCCCGCATCTCCAAAGCGGCATCGGGAATCAGCAACCCTGCCTTTTGAAGTTCCTTTATGTCGGCGGGATTCAGGAAGGCGTATTCGTAGAGCGGGCGCGGTTTTCTGACACAATCCATCCACATCACAGTCTTTTCGCCCACGGCCAACCCCTTGAGATCATTCAGCGTGTCGCGGGAGCCGAGCCGTGCAAAATCAGTGTTCACCGAACTGCCCTGACAGATGGTGGCGGTTGCTTTATCTAACTCGTCATTGGAGATGTCGCCACCTCTGCCCCCCAAGAAAGCGAGCAAAAGTTTGATCTGTTCTTGCAACAAGAGCATTTGTGCATATACTTGTGTGCCCGTCATCGGCGACAAAAGCCGTTCGGCAGCCGCATCCTTCAGCGCGGATTCAGTCCAATCTGAAAGTTTTTTGCAAAAGTCCTTCACCTTTTCCACCTCAACTCGCCCGTTTTTGCATTTTTCCCACATTCCCCAAAAAACAGGGTAATCCTTTACTGTGTCCGCAATTTCAGTAACAGACTCACTTTCGTGAACCCAGTCACCGAATCCACCCACTTGCCGGAGATGGCGGCGCAATTGGTGGCGGATTTCCCAATTGATGGGGTGCTTGAAAATGGAAAGGTAGCTCATCAGTTTGTCGTAATTGACGGGAGCACGGAAGAGGGCAACACCCAGTTTCAGCAATTGCGAAAGTTCGGCGGCACCACCCTCTACAGAGGCATCCACCAACGGCTTGCCCACCGATTTCAGCACCTGGTTGAAAGTAAAGTTGTCCTCGTTGACGCAAACATCAGGAGTAAATTCCGTTTGCAGAGCCGCCCACTGGTAGGCGTCGTTCTGCTCGGGAAACTGGCAGAGGGTGAACTTGCCGGCATAATCGCTGAGGGTCTTGCAGCCAACATTTGCGACAGCCTCGGATTCCGTGGCTCTATTGGTTTTCTCCAGCACCTTGCGGATGACGGGCGGCAGCAGCTCCATCTTCATATCTACCTCGATTTCCAAATCTTTAGGAAGCATGGCATCCAAATTGGCATTCAGCAGTTGATGCCACCTTTCGCCAACACCGATGCTATGAAAATGTTCTTCAACTGCTTGCAAATCCTCTAAACGTTTTTTCCCATCGGCGGAAAGCGTGTTGGGCAATTCGGTGTCCTTGTCCCACCCCGCCATACACAGAGCATCGCGCCAGCGGAGCAGTTGCTGAGCCACGCCAAGCGGGTCGTTCTCGAACGACTGTTGGTAAAATGGTTTTGAAGAAGGCTTGCTGTCCAATACTTTCTGGATAGCGTTACAGTAGGCGATGGCGCGCATCATGGGTGAAGTTTCCCCGCGGCTCAGTCCCGCCCGCAACTCCAATTCGTCGAGCAGGCCGAGCGGCCCGACATACTTCGTGCCGAGCACACATTGTTTTTTTTCGGGATTTCCCGCGTAACAGTTCCCGTCGTAATAGGGGCTGAAAATAAGTTTAAGCATAGCAACGTTTTTTACGCGGCAAAGATAGGCATTTTTCCCCATGTAAAAAAATTATTGCGAGTAGCAGACAACCAATATTTCAAAAAAATGTTGTACTTTTGCCGCCGGATGAGAAAGAGGAACGGATTTACGTCAAATTGCCAACCTCTCTAAAAAACGCGCTAAATAACAACCCGCCATACGCGGTGTTCTTTAGCGATAAAGGGCACCGCGTTTCTCATCTTCGGCACAGAACCTTCCGGTGTACAGGCAACCGGAACCGAATGATGAAGCAAATCCATCAAATCACTTTGCTCAGTGGTCGCGAACTACTGTGCTATCCGAAAGTGGAACCCGCACAGCCCATCGACAACCGGATGAAGCTGGACACCACGGGACAGTATCTCTCTGTCGGCAGGCGGAAACCCGTCGTGAAGCCCATCCCGCCAGAAGTGGAGGAGCAGCGCAAACAGGCCGTGAAATTCTTCACCGACCGCGCCTTCTTCTTCCTCGACCACCGCGAGAAAATTCTGAACGACAGCCGCATGTTCCTTGCCCCCGTTCCCGTACAAAGCGGCCTCGCCTACTTCGGCACCGGCGGGTTCAGACGCCCCACCTTGGGTGTGTATGTCGAGTGGTGGATGACGTGCGTCCCCGCCATCATCAGCCGCCTCCACAACGACACCTGGCTCGTATATTACATCTCGGGGAGCCCGCTGTCGGGAATGAACTGCTGCGGCATCGTCAACGCTAACGGAGAATGCCGGTCGGAGAACCTGCCCAGTCCGTTCAGCGCTATTTGGCGTTCATTCATAGAGGTCAACAAACGCTACGATGAGGCTAAGCAACGTTACGAGGCATACTCGTTAGAAGAGGTGGTGAAGCTGTTAGAAGCCAACGACAACGGTGATAGTCTGAAAGAAAGGGAGTTGTTCCTTCTTCAGCGCGAGAATCAGATTTTGCGACAGGAGATACTGGACACCCGCGAGGCCGGTGCCAAGGCGATGGAGAAGATACGAGTCACCCTGTTGAACGCCTACCTCGAATGCAAGCGCGAGGCACTCACGAACTGGTATGTCGACTACTGCCGGAAGCAGAAAGAGGGCAAGGAAGTACTGGAATCGCTGAATCTGCAGAAGCAGCAGCTCAAGCAGCAATTCCGCCACGGTGAAATCACCAGGATGTTCTATCAACACAAGCTCACTCCGTTGAAAAAAAGGATTTTCAATCTACAACAGGAACTTGAATGCATGGCAAAGATGGAATTGTCAGAGCTGCTTCCTGAACTCTTCAACCGGCCGGGCGCCACGGGGCTCATCACATCTGACGAGGTGGTGGAATTTGTAAAAAAAGGAACGGCAACAGAACAGTCACATCAAAAATAAAGAACTATGGCATATCCAATCATCGTGCTCCACGAGCCACACGCATCCATTGAAGGGCTGTACGACAGGCAACTCAGTTTCTGGGATATCGACGCCCAATTCATCAACGAGGTGGTGTTCCGTCTCACCGACTGGCACACCGATTTCTTGTTCCATAGTTTCCGTGACGAGCGGATCCATCCGGTGCGTTTCCCTTATTCGCGCTTTGTAGTGGACGCGGAAAGACTTTGGAACGATCCGCTGGAGAAGGAGGGGCAAGGCATCCTCTACCGGCGTTTCGGCGACTATCATCGTCACATCCCGAAGCAATGCGAGAAACGACTTTACGACCTGTGGCGCGGCCATCAGCACAGACTGAAGAGCACTCTTTGCGAGAACGCCCTCCTTCTCGACTGCCACTCCTTCCCCGAGGAGCAAGGCGATGTGGACATCTGCATCGGCTTCAACGAGGATTGGTCGAAGCCAGACAAGGAAACGGTGGAGTTTGTCGTAAACCTTTTCGAGGAGAACGGCTACTCGGTCGGCATCAACTACCCGTACAGCAATTCGGAGGCACCGGAGTGCGCATTCCGGTACCAGTCGTTGATGCTGGAGGTGAACAAGCGGGTATATATGGAGAAGGGCACGCTGTACTTGAAAACGAGCCTTGACAAAAAGCGGAGCGTTTCTGAGCTGATGGCACAGCTGTTGGGGAGACTGGTAGGGGTATGAATTCATGGTGAGGGTGTGTCAAAAGTCACGTTTTGGCACATCCTCTTTTTCATGCGACGATGTGTTGTGGCTTATAGAAATGTCTGTGGTGATTATTTCTGTGTCGTGTTTGTTTGTGCGACCGCGATGTGGTTC
>Ga0247611_10002109_pt1 | contig 33429 bp, 53 predicted proteins | sample 177DNAGHGhighgp2_FD_192422 | JGI IMG/M metagenome (GOLD analysis project Ga0247611, IMG submission 192422) | Sheep rumen microbial communities from Palmerston North, Manawatu-Wanganui, New Zealand - 1770 DNA GHGhigh gp2 | ecosystem: Host-associated > Mammals > Digestive system > Stomach > Rumen... | reverse complement strand
AAACTTGATTTTTAAAATCTGTGTAATACTTGGTAATACTACCCCGTCGCATAAATAAGTATGTGTTTCGTCTATGTATTCAACAACGTGTTCTTTAATAATCCACGTTTCCATTATTTCACCTTTAATCTTAAACTTGGCTTAACTGTTGACATCTTTACATAACCGTCGTATAAGTCGGGATTTTGCTCTTTAAATAATTTAGTGTCAAATGTTTCTTTATATGTTTCTGCAACTAAAGTAATTGATAATTCGGGTGTATCAATCTTGACAATATTTTTTGCTTGCATTTCATTTAAAATTGCTTCTTTTAAGGCTTTTTCTTTTTCCTGCATATCTTTTATAGCCTTTTCGAATTCGGCTATTTTTTGGCTTGTTTCTTGGTCTAATACAAGCACATTATTTTCAAACTTAATTAAATCCATTATTTAGTCCCCTTTAATTTAGAAATTAATTCACTTGCTTTTGTCATTGATAAATCTTCAATTTTAGAAATTTTATTTACTTCTAATAATTTTTTCAAGTTATCGCCCTGATATTTTTCTGATAATACTTTTATTTGATTAGGTGTAGCTTTTTGTTCCTGCTTTGGCTCTTGACCTGTTGTTTTAGCGAATTCGTCTGTGTCAGGGTCTTTTGTATCATCTATTGCAAGTAAACCGTTTAAAGCATATTTACGTGCGTATGATGAAGCCGTGCCTGTTATTTGACTTTCCGACATTCCTTTTAATTCTTGTGGTTCTCTAGCATAACCTATTGATTGTATTACATCTGTGCCGTCTGTTAAACCTGCAACTGCTTTAACATAATATCTATCACCTATTACGACTAATTCGTCGCTTATATTAAGCATAACGCCATAAGCTAACAAAATAGGTTTAACGCTTTCCACTATGTCCTCACAACTGCGGTATTTATAACCACCAAACTTATTGAATTGTCCTTTTGGTGCTTTTAATTCATTTTGAATTTTTACAACCTTTTGAATTAAACTTAAATTTTCTTCCATTGATTAATATTCCCCTTTGATAAAATTGTTGTTGTTGTTTTGTTTTAATTCTTTAATTTCTTCATCTGTGTAATAACACTCTTGATTTTTAATATTCTTTTGAATTGCTTTATAGATTTGTTCCAATACTTCTTGTGTAGGTGTTTTTCTAACAATCATTGTCGCCACCGAAAAGATAATCAAGAGTTAAATTTTCGCCTGTATGCTTAACTAAAATGTTTTTAATTAATTTCATATCTTTAAGTGAAAATTCAGTATTGCCATTTAATTTTTGGTAAAGTGCTTGTGGTGATATATTCATTTCACCTGCAACATCACTTACATTAATACCTGCTCTTGTCATTTCGATTTTGACATTTACGAAATCCCTCATACTGTCGCCCCCTTTTCCGAACTTAAATAAATTTAATTAATTTCTTAAATATATTTAATTCTCTTTCATTATAATACCATTATTTGCCATTTTCAACATATTTTTTAAAAAATTAATTTTATCGTTTATTTTTTGAACGAACATTTGATTTTTTTCGTTTGAACGTTTATATTATTAATTAAAGAAAAAAAGTATAATTCTATATATAATATGTATAGAGCAAGTAAAGGTGAACAATAAATTATGGAAGATATGAGATTTTTAGAGAATTTAGAACAACTATTAGACACACACGATATGAAGAAAAGTGAATTGGCGAAAAGTATAGGTATTACACAACCAACAATAACGGCGTGGTATTCTAAAGGGTGCGATAATGTATCTTTAAGCATATTAAGAAAAATATGTAATTTATTTCATATTACGTTAGACGAATTGATTTATGGTGAAACTAAAAAAATAAGTTTTTACGTTGATAATTACTCAACGGAAGAATTACAAGTAATAAGAACTGTGACCCAATTTATACAGTCATCAAGAAAGGAAGCATAAATGAATGTAGCAATTTATTTAAGAAAATCACGTGACGACCAAGAAGAAACAAGAGAAGAAACTTTAGCAAGACACGAACGTATGCTTTTAGATTATTGCAAGCGAAACAATTTAATTATTAAAGAAATTTATAAAGAAGTTGTATCGGGTGAAAATATAGCTAATAGACCTGAAATGCAAAGACTACTTGAAGATGTCGCAAAACAAAAATACGAGGGTATTGTTGTTATTGAAATTGAACGTTTATCAAGAGGTAATCAAATCGACCAAGCCGAAATATTAGAAATTTTTAAGAAATCTAAAACTAAAATCTTAACATTAAATAAAATATATGATTTATCAAGTGATAATGATTTTGACGAAGATTTTTTCGAGTTTGGATTATTTATGTCTAGGCGTGAATATAAAATCATTAATAGACGGCTTTTAAGGGGAAGAAAGCAAGCACAGAAAGAGGGGTATTTTATAGGAACTACCCCGCCTTTTGGCTATTCTAAAGAAAGAATAGATAAAGGGTTTGTTTTAGTTGAAGATGAAAACGCCGATGTTGTAAGATTAATATTTAATAAATTTGCTTATGATAATTGGGGACTAGGTGATTTAAGACGTTATTTAACAGAAAACAATATAAAAGGTCTAATTAATCAACAACGTTGGGAGAATAGAGCCATTAAAAGAATTTTGTCTAATAAAGTTTATATAGGCTATGTAAATTGTAATACTAAAAAGGCGGAAGCTAACAGTATTAAGGGTAAGCATAAACCACTTATTGATGAAAAAACTTTTTATGTAGTGCAAGAAATGTTAAAACAACGTGAATGTAAAACAACAAATAATAAAGAATTAGTAAATCCACTTGCAACAATCCTGAAATGTGGTAATTGTGGAAGAACTATGTCACGCTTTACTAAAAGTGATGATAAAAGGACAACAGTATATAGATGTCCGTTATATTGTGGTAATATATCATCTAATTGTGAATTGGTAGAGCATAAATTAATTGATGAATTAAAAGAAGAATTACAGAACTTTAATTATTTTTTAGAAAATACAGGTCAAGAACTTAATAAGAAAAAGCAACAAATCGAAAATGAAAAATCAATCCTATTAAAAGAAATTTCAAAAAAAGAAACTATGATTGATAGATGTTGTGAAATGTTAGAAGAGGGCATTTATACAAAAGAAAAATACCTTAAACGTGTAAATACCCTAGAGAGTGAATTAAACGCCTTAAAATCGAATTTAGAGGGTTTAAACAATATTTCATTTGATGATGAAGAAAAAGCATTAAGAACTATACCTATATTAGAAAAGGTATTAGATGAATATTGGAACTTAACAGGCAAACAGAAAAACGAAATCTTGAAATCATTTATTGATAAAATAGAATATACAAAGACTACATCAACAAGAGGTCAAATAGCAAACGACAAACCGATTGAATTAAAAATATATTTAAGGATTTAGTAAAATGTATTTACTTTTTCCTTAATATATATTAGTATAAGTAGTGTCATCATTTACTGCCTTTTACATAAGGTAGTTTATGATAGCACTATAATATTAATAATTGGTTTTTAAAGCATACAGTTTACCATTAATAAACATAAGGTCTTGTTGAGCCGACGCACAAAGTCAACACGGTGCTAAATGTATTTCACCTATTACGCTTACACCGTCAAATTGGGGAACAGAACGACCAATTCAAAATAACGGGTATGGGTTTAGGCTTGGCTAGGTAATGGGCTATGTAAGGGAATATGGACTAGCGTTATTCAATGCTTACATAACATAGGTGAAAGATTGATAGATGAAGCGACGTGACGAACTTCTATTTTTTAAGCTCTATTCGTAGGGCTTTTTCTTTCGCAAAAACAAGAAATCCAATTTCGCTCTGCTCTGAACTTCTATGTTTGGATTATGATAAAAATTCAAAGTTTTTGAATATTTGATAAGCCTACACAATTAAAGCAAAATCATTAAATCACTTTATAAAATAAACAAAATATTTAAAAAAATAAAAATATTCTTTAAAAAACTATTGAATTACTTAAAAAAAGGCGTATAATGAAATTAGTAAGGTAAAGGGGCTTACAGAAAGATAGAGGAATAGAATATGAAACAATTTAGATATGTAATTAAAGGAATTGATTGTGAATGGCAAAATTGCGAAGATGTATCTATTGCAAAAATGAATTATGTTGCAGAAAGATTAAGTAATGATTTCGGTAAAGATTGGTATGTTGAATACAGGGGGTAATCAAGATGACAATTAAAGAATTAAAAAGCGAGGTAAATAAAAATGAGTAATTTAGTATTTAATAAAGAGCAAGAATTAAAAAATGCAGGTTGTGAAAATGTTGAAAGCTATATGTTAGTAAATAACTATGGTTATACTTTTACAAAAGGTGATGTAAAATTTGATTTAAGGCATTGGTTAAATTGCTATGGCGAAGATGTAAATTATTGGTCTTTAGACGGTCATAAGATAGGCACTAAAGAATATGTAAAATTAGATAAAGGCACATTTAGGAATTTTGAAGAAGCATTAGAATTCATTAAGGCAATATAAAAAAGGGCATTTAAGCCCTTTTCTTTTTTTATTTGATAAAATATTCATTGATGATGTAAAAATTAATTCTAGCCCTATTTATTAATTAAATACTGCTTTATTTCTTCTTCCGCTTCTTTTAGCTTTGCGATATTATTTCCTGTAATAGAATGATTTAAAAGAGCAAGCATAGAATTACACATAATTTTTGTAAATTCTTCTTGTTCGTCTTGATGACGTTCTAATCTTTGGGTTTTTAGCTCTACATTCTCAACTCTTTTATCTAGCTTATTTATTTGTTCTTGATTTTTCATACCTTTTGAATTAGTCCACCACCTTTTTAAAACCGCAGTTGCCCCACCAATCGCAGTGATTAATCCTGCAACTGCCATAATGACTATAAAAATTTGTCCTATCGCCCAATTTTCCATAATGTCACCTCTTAATAGCCTATGACCTTTGTAATATAACAATAGTTTGAATTTACAATCGTCGGTGATTGCCCGCTTCTTATTGTCATACTTGAATAATTAATCGGCGTAATTTGTTTACCTGATATTGATACTAAACAGGCTTTAATATATGTCACACCATTTTGATAAGGGTAAGAAATCATTAAATACGCCGTTTTCCCGTTCGGGTCATAAACTCTTACAGAATTTACTGTATTGTCATTGTCCCTATATTGAATGTCTATAAATTTATAATTGCTTACATCATCTATTAATTTTACATTTGCAGTTTCTTTTGTATTCTCTGCAAGAACTACACCATTGACGACCATTCCGCCGATTTCTAAACTTTCTTCTTCTCTTGGGAAGCAATTTATACCAACTGAATTTTTATCTTTATCAACGAAAAATAATGGTATTCCTTTATCAACAAATAATACATAATTTACTGATGTGCCTAAACTATCTGTTGTAATTATCTTTACATTCCATTGATAAGCATTATCTAAATTAATTGTTGTTGCCGTGTTATTTTGAATAGTTGTTAAGCTACCGTATGCACTATCACTAATCTTTTTAGCTTGCCATTGTATAGTTATAGAATTCGTATTATTTAGGCTTGAATAAGTGCAATCAACTTCTAAATTACACTGTGTATAAAAGTTATTTAAACGGGCTAAAGTGATTGTTGAATAAGGGTCTTGATAATCTAGTATAGTTATTGCCTTTGTATAAGTTGACACAAAACCCCTACTATCTGTCAACGTTATAGTTGCATTTATATTTGACGATATATTAAGTGTTCCAATATTTAAACTAGCACTTACTATACTTGACCCTGAAATACCACTGAAATTATAATTATTACCATTAATATTTACTGTTGCACTTGAAAGTGTAGCCCCTTTAAGAGCCTGTAATGAATTTAATGTAATCTGTAATGTTGATTTATTCCTTACAATCCATTGATTATTACCTGTAATAGATGTAATAGTTGAATTTGTATCTTGATATGTAATAGAGCTTATTGTCGGATTTGCATTTACAACACTAAATGTCACCGCTTTATTGGTATATATTGTATTACCTGCTAAAACTGTTTTAATATAAAAATAAACTGTTCTACTTTTACCACTTGTTGCATTTAATAATATATTTCTTTCTGAACTTGTAAGATTAAATGTATAAGATGTTCCATTAATAGGTATATCACGATATGGTATATCATCATTTGAGCCTGTAAGAGATATACAAGCCTGTAATGATGTCACTTGGCTTCCTGCACTATTAGAATAAGTTATTGTCGGATTTCCTGTGTCTGTAAAATTAGGTGCATTTGTTATAATTGCCCCTCTTGGTATATTAGTTAAATTTACAGTAAAACCCTGTGTATTACTATCAAAACGGCTATGGTCTATATATGATGATACATATAATGATTTACTACCATTTTGATTATGCGTAATATTTAAAGTCTTTAAAAATACTTCTGTATAAGAATTATATGTAAACTTTTGTGATGTAGTAATTGCTTGATTATATTGTATTCCGTCAATATTTACATAACACGTTCCACTACCGTATGTTTCATAACCTGTATTTGTTCGCCATACTTGAACTTTAACCGTAATATTAGATGTGTTATTTGCAACACTTGTTGAATTCTCTGTGACTATAATTCTATATTTTATATATTGATTGGTTGTTGAAAAATTATTACTTGTTGCCATATTATCACCAACTTACATTGTTTGATTTCTTGTTTTTAATTTTTATATAAATATCTAAATTTTCTTCACTATTATAATTACCCATTGTAATAGTTTCACCTGCACTTATGGTTGTTGCTTCATAAGAATTTGAGCTTCTTGTTTTATAATACAATATAGCGTCTTGTGAATTTGGATTTGTCGCTTTTACATCATAATAGCTATAATCTTCGTCACTGTCTGTATATTCGTCTGAAATCACAGGGTCTAATATAGATGTTGTATTGTTTGCCATAACGCTAACTAAACCTATTCCGTCATTACCTGTTATTGAAATAGGTATAAATCTCATTTTAGAGCATAAAGTTATTTCTTCTTCAACTACACTCTTTTTTTGGTGAAATTCATCTTTATAAACCCAATAAATAGGATTATTATTTTTATCATAACCAACAAAGCCAACTTGATTATTCATTAAAATATAAGAGCCGTCCGCACCATACATTTTTAAGCCTGTATTATCTAAACTTGCAATTAATGTATTTGCAGTATCGTAAACCTCTAATACGCCATTCTGATTGATGTTAGAGCCTAATTTAAGTGTTCCACCTTTTATAAGGTTTGCAGTTAAATTAATTACATTGATTGCTTCCATATTTAACACATTGTCAATAGTCCAAGCACTCGTAAATGTTCCGTTTATACCTGAATTCGAAAAAGCAATACCGCCATTATTAATCATAATAACATTTGTTGCGTCCTCTTTTGGTAAGGTATCAACTATTAATATTTTGTCACCCTCATAAATTACATAGCTTGACCCTAAAGCGTTCCATATTTTATCTTGTGCGTCTTGTATTTCTCGACTTAAAGTTATTTGTAATACTTGATTATTATTAGTTATTAATGTGTTAGTTTGATACGAAATATTTGACAATAAATTATTTAAAGTTTGTGTAAAATTTCCAAACTCTAATTGTGTATATTGTTCTAAAATGCAATCATATTCGTATGATATTACATTTGTTAAAATATCTATATTTAATCTTTCATCTATTACTTCGATAATATCGCCAACATCTGATACTTTTTCAATATTTGCCTTTAAAGTGTAGTTTACTTGCGGTAAATAATTTTTATTAAGATAATTTTCGGCTTGAATTCTTAAATCACTTAACAATGCTTCTTTATATTCTTGCTCGCTATTATAATCTTCTTCATTTATATTTTGGTCGAATGATACTGTCTTTGTATATGGTATTTCATATTGAAAATCACTGTATATATAAACATCTGCCGTTTCATCTAAAGCGTTTAACAATATACCGTCTTTTCCAACAGGTAATAATTTAGTGCATACATTGTCCCAATTATAGCTTGCTTGAATTTCTTTTAAATTTTTTTGATAACGAATAACAATACCGTTATCTTTACCTATACTAGACATTATTTTAATGTCCCAATTATCACGGACTAAATAGCCACCCCATAGGCTTAAAATCTCTTGTATGGCTTCATAAAGCGATTTTCTAATGCAATATAAGGTATTTAACCCCGTAATATTTGAAAGCGTATTAAAAGGGCTTGTAGTGTCTGTATTTGAATTAAAATAATCTAAAGCATAATTGCAATCTCTATTTTCTACCCTATTATCTTTGATTAAATAATTTTTAGTATCATAGAATACGTGATATGCTTTAAATTTAATTTTATTTTGCGTCTTATCAATGCTTCCAATTCTAAATGCTTGTTCCCCCTGCGGTGTAGGTGCGACAACAATATTATTTGATACTAAAAAATCAACATAAGTTAAAGGTGCTTCTATATCTATATAAAAATCGCCATTTAACTTTTTATGAATTTTTGCTTTGGTGCATTGAATTACAATATCACCGTTAGATGTATATATCTTATCGGTTGCATTAAAAATTTTTATCATAGACATTCACCTTTTTTATAAATTAGTATTTAATAAGTAATTTCCAAGTGAAATTTAAATTACTACTGCTATATGTAGATGTTTGTTCGTCCCAATCGTAAAATTTGCACTCAAATTTTAATTCTAATCGTTTTAAATAAATTTCGACATAATCATAAACTTGATTTCTTAATGTATCTATAATATATGTTTGTCGATTGTTTTCAAATGCCGTTGATGGCACGGCTTCACTAACACTAATCAAAAATGGTGCTTGATAGCTTAATGTTGATTTTATTTCATAAAGTCCTGCATAAGTAATTGCGTCATCTTGAGTGCCTGTTGTTAAAGGTATTTTATTATCAATTTTTTCATCTAATCTATCTATTTCAGTAAATAAATCGTATTCCTTTTCAATAACATTATTGACAACTTTACGAGCTAAAATTTTGTTATTAGTGCCGTCAATTATTATTAATACACCATTTGTTCCTAATTCGTCGCTAACTACTAATCTTATTTCGTTTCCACTATTAAATATTCGTCCAATAAGTGAGCCACTTGTTTTATTCGCAATATTATTTATTGCAGTAGTTATTGCGTTGTTTAATTGTTCTGTTGTCACTTCGCCGTCCGCACCGTTTGTCACTTGAAATGTAGTAGTTGTTCCGTTTGTTAAAGTTATTGTGTAAGTGTCAACTAACCCGCTTGTTGAAGTCTTGACTATGCTTTGAATACTTGACCCATTTGTCACATCAAAGTTGTATGAATTACCGTCATCAAAATTCATTGAATAAGTGTCTACTAACCCACTTGTTGATGTTTTTTCGACGCTTTCTACGTGACCGCCTGTTTCACCCTTTAACATTAATATTTTAATTTCTTTATCTAAAGTTGCCATATTTTACCCCCTTATATCAAAATCAATATCTAATATGCCTTTTAAAATTGTAAATGTATCTAAATTTACAGTTATTTCTAAATCATAATAATATTTCTTTGGCTCTAAATTTTTTGTATCTTCGGGTGCAATTCTTACTTTATAATAATAATCTTTACCGTCTATATGGTCTAACATAATACCATTATTAAGTGATTTTTGAAATACGGGTGTTTCATCATCATAATTATTTTTACAAGTAAAATATGCACTTTCTATTGCTTGCCCTAAATCTTGAATTTCAATTCCAAAAGCTAATGTATCGCCTTTTGTCATTTCTAAATTTAAGTTATTTTTAAACATTCTCATATCATCACCCCTTAAATCCACCTACTGCAATAATCTATTTCAACTTTAGTAATATTTCCCGTCCAACTTAACGTATTAACGCCAACATTTAGATATAAATTTTTAAAATCACCTGTGACATATCTATTTAAGAAATCTTTTGTCACTAAATCATAAGCATTTTGACTTTGTGTGTCTAATACCATTGAGCCATTTAAAGCTATTGTAAACACTTGAATTCCGTTTAACGATAAATTAATCGTTCCGTTGCCGTAAAGAGTTATAACGGGCTTTGAATAGATATTACCATTGTTTCTTACTGTTAGGCTTTGGCTTGCTTCCGTAAAATTAAATGTTTTAGTATTTTCAACATTCGAATATTTAAAAGGTTGAACGTGGATTGTTATTTTTGCTTTTTTAAATCTTAACAATTTTTCAAAATCAATTTGATTAAGTGTAGTGAAATTGTAATATTTGTCAGGCTCATTTGAAAATGTAATTTGACCCTGTGTATTAAAGTATTCTATTACATCATCTACGTTGTAATTATAAGACAATCCAATTTCAAATGTTTTATCATAAGCACCATAACCTAATTTATTAATTGTATCACCGTCTACGCCGTCGATTTCTTCTGCTCTATACCTTATTTTAGGTTTAGTGATAGGTGGTAATGATGTAATAATTAATCCATTAATCAATGTGCTTTTTTTACCATTTATAATAACATAATCTCTCATTTAACCACCTCACTATGTATATATTGCTTTTGTGACAGTATCACGAACGAATTTTCCTGCTACTTCGTCATCTAATTCAATTTTCATTTCGCTTAATGCTTCTTTAAATGCTTCTACCATAGAATTATAATTTGTTGAATTGCTTGTAATTGCATATTCACCGCTTGGCGTTATAGCGTTTGAAATATCACCTGCTAAATTTCTTACTTGGTCGATTAATTGTGGACTAGCTTTTTCTAAAGATTGTGTCATTCCCTCTATCATATCGGGCATATAAGTTTCATAATCTCTTAATGGTCCTACATCAGGACGTGAGAAATGCAAGAATGATTTAATTTTCTTTGCAACACCACTTACTGCGTCACCGATTGCACCAAACATTGATTTAATACCATTAATTAAACCTTTAATCATATCTTTTCCCCAATTAAACATTTGTTTAGGTAAATCTTTAATAACATCAATTATAGTCTTAACAATAGTTTTAGCCATTTCACCTAAATTACCTAGCTTACTTGTCATACCATTAATTAATGTTCCTATAATCTTACCGCCGTTTTCCATAAACTTCGGTAAAGCATTAATGATACCGCTTATTATAGCCATTATAATTTTAGGCATTTCATTTACTATACTAATTATTGCTTCATCTATTCCCTCAACTAAAGCATTAATAACTTGAATACCACTATCAATTATTAAAGGTAAATTTTCAATTATTGTTTGAACGAAAGTTTGTATAATTTCAGGTAAATAGCTTACTAATTCAGGGATTGCTTCTGCTATACCCTGTATTAATGATGTCAATAATTTTGTTCCTGTTTCAATGATTTCGGGTAAATGTTGTAAAATTGTTTGGATTAAATCACGTATCAATTCAGGCAACATTCCGATTAATGTAGGTATTGCTTGACTTATTCCGTCTATTAGAGCATTGACACCCTGTATTCCTGCGTCTACTAATTCAGGTAATAATGATAATATTGTTTTAATTATCATAGGTAGCATTTCATTAATAGCTTGAATAATCATAGGTAATACATCTATAAGTGAATGAACGGCGGACACAATAGCTTCATTTAATATTGGTAATGTTTCAGTAATTAATGGCGGTATTTCTTTAATGATTAAAGGCACTACTTCCTTTAATAATCCGCTTATTAATTTAGCAATACCACCAATAGTATTTTGAATTGTCGGTATTAAATTTTTAGCGGTTGTCACAATGCTATTTACTAGATTTTGAATTAATCCGCTAATATCTTGACCGCTTGCTATACCTGTTAAAAGGTTTTGCCAAGCACCCGCCATACTATTAAATGACCCCTCGATAGTATCGCCTGCTTCTTTTGTTGTTGTTCCTGCAATTCCCATTTTCTTTTGCATAACCGAAATAGCATTTATAATATTTGAAAAAGACATTGAACTTCCGTCAACAGTTATTCCTAATTCTTTTTGAACGTCTGTCATCTGTGAAGCGTCTTTAATTAAACGTTGCATTTCGCCTTTTGTTCCGCCATAGCCAAGTTTCAAGTTGTCTAACATTGTATAATTTTGTTTTGCGAAGCCCTGATATGCGTTTTGTATCATTTCCATTGATGTTCCCATTTTATTGGCATTGTCTGACATATCAATTATTGCTCTATTACCAACTTCACTTGCTTTTGCAGTATCACCACCAAGAGATGAAATTAAACTAGCACTAAAAGATGTAATTTGTTCCATATATTGATTTGCAGAAATACCCGCAGTTTTATAAGATACTTCCGCATACTTTTGCACTTTGTCGGCACTTTCACCGAATAAGGTTTCTACACCACCGACTAATTGTTGATATGATTTATAATTTCCTATTGCTTGTTTACCAACACTAATTAATGCACCGCCTAATGATTTTAAACCATTTACTGCACTTCTAATTACATCTGTTGCAAGATTACTTAATATTCCTTTAAATACTGTAAAACCGTCACTTGATTTTTTAGCCTTATCGCCTGCTTCTTCTACTTCATCACCTAAACCATTTGTTGACTTTTCGGCTTCTTCCATAGCTTTTGATAAATCTTCAATTTCTTTTTCGGTTTTATTAATGTCTGTTGTTGCGTTATTCATTTGAATACGTAAATTAGACATTGATTGAGCGTTAGCATTTTGATTTGCGGTTGATTTCTTTACTTCTTGCTCTAAAGATTTAACATACTGCTCTTGCATTTTATAAGCCTGTGATGTTGTCCCTAAAGTTGATTTCATCTTGTCTAATTCGGCTTTTTCTTTTTCGTATTCTTGAATTAAATCATTATGTTTTTGAGTATTTTCTTCAAACTTTTCATTCATAGATGAATATTGAGATTGCAAAACCTTTAATTTATTGTTTTGCTCTTCAAGTTTAGAATTCAATACAGTTTCTTTGCTAGTCAATGCTTCAATAGAATTATCGTTTTTATCGTATGCAGAAGCAACTACACTCATTTGTGACGATACTTCTCTTAAATTCTGTGTAATTTGTGCTAATGCTTGTCTATATTCACTTTCACCTGTAAGTTTGACCGCACCACCAAATGCCATATCTTCACCCCCTATTTAATCCAATATTCGTCTTTATTTTGATTTTCTTTGACTTCCTTATATGTTTTACCATTCTTAAATAAAATCATTTCTAAATCCCAATCATCTTTGTAATGTTGATATAGCTTATTAAACATATAAAGTGTCAATCTTCCCGTTTCTTTAAAAGACAAGCCTAATTTAGACTTGCCTATAAAGTAAAACCACGAAAAATCTATCACGGGATTTTCTATTTCATCTTCTTCGTGGATTATGCGTTTTTTTCGTCGGATTTTGTGCTTTCAATTACTGTATTATTCATTTTCATTGTTGCTTGTCTAATTCCGATTTCAGTTAGAATTCTACCAACTTGTTTATGAGTTAAAGGTTTAATATCTGTTCCTTTTTCTTCATTATCAATTTCGATACCCTCATTTAACATAGCAGTAAAACCGAAAACAACGGCTTTTGCGTTTGGCTCGCCTTTGCTTCCGTCTGTTAAAGCACCCCATTTATCAAGTGTGCCATATTCATCTTGTATAACTTCCATAACATTTAAGTTAAAAACTAAATTATATGTAATTCCTTTGTATTCGATTTCGTTTCTCATTTCTTTCATTTCATTTGTCCCCTTTTATATCGAATTTTTAATAAATGCAATTTCCTATAAATCTTAAAATATAAGTTTTTTTAGTTTGCGTTTCTTCAAAATCAACGTATTTAGTATTTGCAGTAAATAGATGATGTTTGTATAAATTCTTATGATATAACCATTCTCTATACATTTGATATTCGTTCCATTTGCTACATTTACCAATTTGTTTAAGGTATTTAATCCATACCATTATTTCATAATCATTTAAAATAGATGTGTTATGATTTTCAATTATTTTTTCTATAATCGCACTATCTAATTTTAAGTTATTATACTTATTCACAATTTTATGTGAGTAAATAATCCTAATAATATTTAATATCATTCTAAATTTAATAATTCTTTTGCTTTAGCTTTACAATCTTCACAATAAGTATTGTAAGTATTGAATTCGGCTTTTTTAGAAGTGCGTTGTCTATGAATTGCTAATTCTTGCGAAATAGTATATCGTTGTCTAATTAAATATTCCACTAATTGAGGGTATAATTCATTTTGCTTATTAAAAGCAATAGCCATATCAATTAATGTTTGCATTTTATCATCTATCATTTTGCCACCTCTATTAAATAAGTAATATCACTAGGCACTGCTTGTCCGTATTGATTTTCAAATACTAAATAGCCCCCTGCTTCAACTTCAATAACATTATTAGTTATATATTGGCTTACATTTGTTGTATTGTATGTTGCTAGTTTGTAATTAACAACAATAGGATTTCCATTTGTATATTTATCGGCTAACCATTGTTTAAATTCTGCAACTGTCTTAAATGCTAAATTATCTCTATCGTATATACATATTCTATGATTGCTACCTGTCCAATATGAGATATAAGGTCCACCTGTTTGAGCACCACCATAAATAGAATTAGGGCTTCCTGCATTAAAATTTGTTGCAGTAATATCAGAGACATCACTACCACCACTTACTGTCACACAATCGCTTACTTCTATATAGAAATAATAACCTTTTGTAGTTGTGTCGTTTGTATCACTTCTTTGCCAATTTTCAGTGCCATTAAAAGTAATTCTATTATCCTTATCAGTAAATTCTTTTGTTTCCAAATTCAATACATTATAGCAATTCTCATTAATACCTCTACCATAACCACTTAATGCTTGTATTTCACTTGGTATTGTGTAGGTGTCTATTAAGTTGTTATTGCTATCATAACTTTTTATGCTTGTTATTACACTATCACGAATACCTGTAAAATAAGTATTGTAATCTTTTGCAGTGTCTTTATTTATCCATAATTGGAAAGAATAGGTTTCACTACCTGTTTGCCATTGTTTAATAAACACATTAGTTGTTTCAGTTAATACTAAAGTTGCAGTATGTACTTCTCCTACATTGTAAGTATTTAAATTACTAAACACAGTAAATGGAGTATCAGTGGTATTCTTATAACCGGTAAATGAATGCGTTTGCTCTAAACCACTTGTTTTTAAAATAAATGAAAATACATAAGTGCCTGCAGGCAAAGATATACTATCTAAAATATTCATACCACTAGTTGAATTAGTAATTGACATTATATCATTACTAAAAGATACATTACTTGATATTTTATCAGTTGGTAAAATATTATTACTCTTATAACTCATAAAGCCAAGTTTATTGAGTTTACACCCAATAGCACCTATTGGCACTGTCTTTGTATATGCCGTTGTTGTATCTGTTTGTAAAGATAAATCATTTGCCCCTAATTCCCATTTTAAATCGTCTATTTTACCATTTACGTAATTACTATCGACAAAATCACTATCGTTTGTTAAATCGCTTGTTTTTGTCGGTATAGTAGGCTTATTAGATAAATCTTCATAATCACCACTTGTTGCTACATTTGATAAATTAGGCTTATTTTTAATATAACCCTCATTGTTAGGGTTGTTTTCGTTCCAATCTGCTTGAACGACTACCTTTTCAATTAATTCATTACTCATATCAACGTCAATATTTCTATCATCATCAATTCTAATTTCAATATCATTATTCATTAGATAAATCACCTACTTTATTATTCTTTGGTAAAACCCTAATTGTGCCACGATATATTACTGTTGAAATGTCATCATCTGTAAATTTAACTGTTATATCAAAATCACTTGTTATTTTCTTTAAAATTGATGTTTCGTTTGGCTCTAATCTAAAAATCCACTTACCGATTGCACTGTCATAAGTAAGTGCTTTATCAATTTCTAAATCACTGCAAGAAAAATATACACTATCTATTAAAGATGTTTCCACCCCTGTAATTGATACGTTCTTTTGGCAAGTATCACCCCTTATTATTTCTATTGTGTAATTATAATTCATATACTCACCACCCTAATTTTTTAATTTTGTCCTATATGTGTAATATCTGTTGAATTGTAAACCCATTCGCCCTCTGTGTAATCATAAGATACTGTTTCAACAACAGAAGCGTCTGTATAAGTTAAACAAATACCTACACCGTTTTGTTTGTAAGATACAGTATAACAATGATATTGACCGTTAGTATTCTTTACTACTTTATCGCCACATTCTAATTTGTTGATTTGATTATCTGTCATTTTAGTAATATCTTTAACTTCAATTTTCTTTGTAAATTTTCTCATAATATATTTTCCTTTCTTTTTATAAAAATTAGGGGTAAGGGATTAAACCCCACCCCTTAATGTGTATTTATTATTATTGTTCTGCAAAAACGCCCTCTAAATAAGCGATTGCGTCTGCTTTTGTTGTAAATGTTTTAGATTTAGACCATTCGCCATTTGCTAGAGCATTTACTGTTCCCTCTAATTCAAAAGTATTGAATTCAACACTTTCACCTTTAGTGTTATCTTCTTGGCTTGGCTCACTAAATTTACACTTAAATAATATTTCAACTCTATATTGTAAAACATTGTTTACCATTTCAGTAATAATACGACCTAAACCAACGTATGGTGCTACATCTGTTGTCTTTCTTACTAATTCTTGGCTTTCATTTACAGTATGACCTAATAAATTCGCCATTGTTGTATTGTCTGTTTTATCAATACCAATAGTCACTGTTCCATTATTGAATGATGTATCACTTTCTGCTAAACTATCATCTGCATATAATGTTGCGTCATTGTTATTTACTGACACGTTGCAAGAAATAGCTTTTGCAGGTGTTAAAGCACCGCCATAACTTGGTGTTCCGTCTTGTGCTTCTGTTAAAATACCATATCTAAAGTTATTTAAACCTATCTTTGCCATTATTCATTTCCCCTTTCTATTGCAAAACATAATGTCTTATGATAATAACCTGTATCATCTTCGAACATATCTTGGCTATCTCGTGTCGGTTGCCACGTAAAGCCATTATTTTTCATTAATTCTTTGACCGCTTCAACTATTGCTAAATAATTCCCTTTTGAAAATATATCAAAATCATAATATGATACATAACCTAATATTTCATCATCACCACTATATGAATTTGATTTGTCCCATTCCATATATGTAATGTAAGTTGTTGATTTACCACCATACCTTAAAAATGATACAGGGATTGCTACACCATTGACTTGAAAATCTTTAAAAATTTGTTCTATTAATTCATTCATATTTAATCCTTAATATATTTTTTTTGAATTTGCAACATAGCACTTTCAATTTGACTTTTATTAAATGATTTTCTAAAAAACGGCTTCTTGGCTTCACCACTACTTGACCCGAATTCTCTTGCTCTTACAATTAAAGGCACAGGCACGCCAACATAAGAATAGATGTCACCATTCTTTTTGTTGCGAACTGTAAATGTCTTGTCTTTATAATAACCGTAAAATCCGACTTTAGTATTAATACCGTCATCACTTGGCGTTTTATATGTTCTTGTAATCTTTAAGTATGGTCTTAATTTGTTAGCGTCCTTAAATGAGCTTTGCATATTGCTTACAACATTGTCATAAACTACTTTTGCCCCTGCTTCCGTCATTTCTTCAATCATTTGTTCCGAATTGTCCGAAAGTGCTTTAAATTGATTGATTAATTCTGTCGGCAATTCCATTTTAAATCTTGCCATTATTTCAAAATTTCCTTTGCTTGTAATTCTAGCTCTACACATTCTTCATCTATATTGTTTAAATACTCAATTTTATAACGTTTTTTTCTAAAAATGATAATCATATCACGATTTGAATTTAAAGCGTTATAATAAGCATTTTCAACAGTTTGTGAGTATCTTATAGTAAAGTTAGTATAGGCTTTTTCAAAATTACTATCATTTTGAATTAATGTAAAACCTCTTGTAGTCTTAACATTTGCGTAAGGCTCTAATATTAAGTTTTCACTAACAATAGGAAATCCCCCGCTATCTTTTGTTTCTACTAATTGATAGATAGAGATTTTATATTTGTATTTACCTGCATTAATCATAATAAATTAATTTGGTGCATACCTAATATAGTTTCAACAACTTTGTTTAAGTTAGTGTTATCAACATACATTGTTCTATTGTCCCACATATCTTGGCATAGAATGAAAACCACGATAACCATATCATTATAATTATCTAGGTTTTCAACTGCTACGCCTGTATATTTAGAAATATAATCAATGGAAATATTTATTAGATTAGTTAAAGTGTTTTGGTCGTCTTGTGTGACTTCGCTTAATCTGATGTATTCCGCTACATCTCGATAAGTGATTTCACTAATTTTAGTAATATTATTCATTATTATTCCCCTTTCGGTGAATTTTGCCTAAACAACAAATAATATATTATTCAGTTTTAAGTGTTAAAGAAGCAATCTTTTGTTCGTTTTGAACTTTACTATCAAATTCAAACCAACCAATTACGCCGTATGCGTGTTCGTCTGCAAATTTTTCTCTTAAAACTTCGATATTAATATCTTCTGAAATCTTTGTTGCAAGACCTGACATATCGCCATAATAAATCTTGCCGTTTGCCATATTATCTGATACATAAACAGGCTTACCTAATAAAGATTTACCAAATGGTAATGAAATATCATCTTGTAATAAATAACGTCCCATATCGTCCTTTAACTTTCTTAATGATGTTCTAGTTGCAACTGACATAATCCAAATTGCGTCCTTTTGGTAAACATCTTTTACTTTTGCTTGAACGTCGATTAAATCGTCACCATTGAAGCCTGTTGTTTCTGCACTTGTCATTGTATTAGTTAAAGTTGATAAACCTGTGACTTTTCCAACTGTTCCGTTTAATAATTCACCCTCAATAAATCTTGAAATTTGATAAGCCATTTCATCAACGATAAATCCTACAATATCAAATTGTGCGTTATTGATTAATGAACGTGAAACCTTTGATAATGCACCTGCTAAAAAGCCTGTTAAATTGATTGAGCCAAAATTACCTGTTGTGCTTGCCATAGCCACAAATTCAGTTTGGTATGCAACAGTAATGTTTGGTGTAGTTTCTGATGTTTCATCATAAGCAGGGTAGTATGGTAAATCTAAATTACCCTTAATATTGTAATGAGTTGACTTTTCAAGAATAGGACAAATATCATATACTTTCTTGATAATTCTATTTACAATAGTAGTAGGGATTACTGCACCATTATTTGCCTTTGTTAATTCGCCTGCTCTTTCGTGAACAACATAACCACGAACATAATTTTCAAATGCCTTAACGTCATTTTCTTCTTGTGCTTCATCTTCAACACTTCTCTTTTTAGTATCACAAGCATTTTTCTTTAAATCCTTAAATTCTCTATCTAAACCTAATGCTTCCTTAATTCTTCTAATATCATCTCTGATTTCTGCTAATTCTTGCATTTCGTCAGGTGTTAATTCTCTTGTTTCTTCTTTTGCCTTATTAAAAATTTCATCTGCTCTTGTCATAAGGTCATTTTGCTTTTCGATTAATTCTTTTTCATTCATAATTAATTTTCCCCTTTCAATTCTCTAATCTCTTTTATAATTTCTTCTGCTTTAGAATAATCTATATTTTTTTCAACAATTTCTTGTTGTTTAGGCTCTGTTTGTTCTTCTTGTCTTTCTTCAACCTTTGGTGTTTCTTCCTTTGGTGTTTCTTCTTGGATTGCTACATTTTCAAATTCCACTTCTTCACCTAATAAAATATTTTTATCATCACGTGCCATTATCAACGTGCCTTTATATGCAGGTGTTCGTGTTCTATCTAATATTGATACTTCTTCTAAATCTAAATCCTTTACTGCTCTATGCAATAAACCTTTTTCATCATAAGATTTATCAACATCTCTATCTGTAAATCCAAAAGACCAACCGACTAAATCGCCTTTTCTAGCTTTATCTATAACATCTTTATCATAGATTTTGGCTTTTGCTCTTAAACCTATATTATCTTCTTCTAATTCTAGGTTTCCGTCTTTTGTTCCGCCTAAATCACGTTTTCTATCGTGATTTAATAAAACTCTTACATTGTCATTTCTTGCTAGTGCCTTTTTAAATGCACCCTCTTTCATTGTTTCTATGAAATCGCCTGACCTATCGTGTAATACTTTACTAGGACGTTCTACGGCGTTTACATAGCCCGAAATTTCGACGTGGTCGCTTCTAATTAAAATATTCATATATTCACCCCCTCATAAACTTTGATTTCCTGATTGCTCGAATTCTGTATCTAATTCTTTATCAACTAAAACTTTTTGGATTGCTTCTTGGTCGCCTGATGTTTCATTTTTATTAGGCACATAATATTCGTGCTTATTAGTATCATATAATACTGCACCTAATCCAACATTGATAACATCTAATCCCTCAATGAAATTCATATTTTCTTCTTTTCTCATTTCATTAATTGTCATCAATCCAACTTCTTTTGCTAATTTATAAGCCTGATAACGTTCTGTAATATTTGCTTTGATAATTTCTTTTACATCAAATGTAAAGAAATAATTTTTCTTTTCTTTTTCAAGTAATAAATCACGATTTAAAGCCGTTTCGAACGCCTTTACAATAGGGTATATTGCTTGTTTAAATGTTTCGTAAAAATCTGCTTGAATATGAAATATATTATTTATTTCTTCTTGTAATGTATGCTTGCTTTCGTTCAACTGCATTTCTACACTACTATTTGACGCTTCTTGAAATTCTAATCCGTTATTTAATACAATGGTATTTGTTTCATTGTTAGCATAAAGATTTTTCCACGCTTTTTTTAATTCTTCTATTTCTTCTTTACCTAATTTTCTTTGTGCTTTTAAAAAGCCTTTTTTGTTTCCACCGCTTTTTACTAATCCTAATTGATATAATAAAGTTTGATACGCCGTTTCTAAAGCCTTTGATAATTCATCACATAAGCCAATACCCTCTGCACCGTCTTGTGTCTTTCTTAATAGCTTAATGAATTCAAACGGGTAATATTGTTGACCCTCAACTAAAATCGTGTAATCTTTAAATATCGGTTTATAATTTTTAAGAAAACTTATATATATATTTTCAACATAAAATAAACCTGTGACTTCATTTCGATTTTTTCTGATAAAAGCATAACCACCTTTACCCATTAAATAATCCTCTACCATAGCTTTTTTAAACTGAAAAGCGTCTAAAGTATCGCCCGTATCATTATTTAATAATTTAACTCTTGTGTCGTCCTCTACTTCTTCAACTTTACCCTGTTTATATTTGTATAATTTTACAGGCATACAAGCTATCATATTTGAAATAAAATCAACTGCACCCGCAACGGCGGGTAATGTCATAGCTTTTTCACGTGTAATAGTTTCACCATTTATTAATGCTTGTAATAAGACATCATCAATAGGCGGTGTGACATTTGTATTTGTATCACGCTTTTTAAATATTCTATTGAATAAGCCCAATTCCCGCACCCCCTCATACTACACTTACATTATACAATGTAATAATATTTAAAAATTCGTATATTTTTTCATAAAAAGACAATCCTAAACTTGTCTATAATACTTGAACTACGAAATCCATTTGATTTAACAATACATCTTGTTGTAATAAATATATTGCATTGATAAGCGATACAACCATATCAACTTTTCCTTTAGATTTCTTTTTAGTCACATATAAATTTTTATTTGTGTCATAAGTGCAACGTGCATTTTGAAAATTAATTTCTAATAATTTATTTTCTGTATATGCAAACTTGCCATTTAAAATATATTCTTTTAATAACTTTGTCGGCGGGTGTAAGACGCTTGAATGTTGCCTTACTTCCACCATATTATAACCTGCTCTTTCTAACTTTTGAGCCGTTGACAATGCGTTATAACGGTCATAGCCTATTGCCTGCACTTGAACGCCATATTTAGCTTCTATATTTAATATAAAATCTTCAACTACTGCATAATCAATTACTCTATCACCGCAAGCGATACATTTCATTGTTCTTATGAATTCTCGATAATCAATTTTTTCAAAAGCGTTCTTTTCGTCTATTCTTCCGTCAGGTATAAATGCTACACTTTCGGCTAAAATATTATTGTCATCATCTGCACTAACCATTGATACACTTGTGTTGTCGTTGCTTTCCGATAAGTCTAAACCTAAATAAACAACTCGACCGTTCCAATCAATATTTGTGACTTTACACTTTTGAACGTCTGCGACATCAACATAACTTTCTGTTCCTGTTCCTTGATAAATAATATTACAGTGTTTAGTGACGAAATTTTCTCTTGCACTTTCAACTGCTATTGCATAAGCTCTTTTCTTTAATAAATCTTCCCATATTTCAGGTATTTCAAGTGCCACAGGGTTTGATTGTTGTAATACTAAATCGTCGCTTTCCCAATTTTTAGGATTGTCAGGCTCATACAACAATGAAAATCTTGTATCATCTTCAAGAATTCCGTCTAATACCTTTTTGCTATAACTTACTTCATCTTCAAATGGATTATCTATTGTCGGGTATTTAGTCGAAATAATAAAACCTAATTTATTTAAGATGTTTAATTGACCGCTTCGCATAGCTTCAATAGGGTAATTAGTATTTAACGCCCCTACTTCGTCCGCACAAAATACGGCAGGCAATTTACCGTCCATACGACTTATTGAAAATGCTAACGGCGTATATAAACTTTCTTTTGGATTAAATCTAATATAATCTCTTGTAATCCTAAATCTTTTAGTATCTTTATATTCATAAACTAAAGGGCTTGACTTAATTGTTTCTTCTATTGCCCCTTTAATTTCTTTCGATAAACTACCGTCAGGTGCAACACTATAAAACTTACTAAATTGTGGCTCACTTAAAAATAAAATAATAAACAGTGTAGCAATCGTGTAAGTCTTAAAATTCTTTCTGCATATTTCTAATATACCTGTTTCATATCTTCGCTTCTGTGGATTGTCTTTATAAACAGTGCATAAAATCGCCGTATAGAATAACCATTGATACCCCGTCGTGCAATTATAAAGTGTTTGACCTGCTTTTAATCCTTTTGGCATTATAAGAATTTTTAAGATGTTTTCTAATTGCTTTACTTTATCTTTACTTATTATATATTTTTCGTTCTTACCCTCATATACATTTATAAATTCTTGCATTTGCAATTTAACGTATTTAGGGGTAGTTTCTTTATCAATACTATTTAAACAATATTCGTATGCTTTAATCATTCATTATCGCCACCATTAATCATCATCATTAAAGGGTCGTCATTATCTTGTGAGCCTGTATTATCAAAACCTTTAATAATTTTCATTAATGTTGCAACCGTTCTGTTAGCACTATCTGTTGTTGAATTGTAATCTTTTACTGCGGGTGATGAATATAAATTCTTTCTTCCTTTCACATATTCTTTAGTGACTAACATTCCGTCCTCATTCATATTCTTTTCTAATTCACTTAACATCTTTAATTGAACTTGATAACGTTTAAATGTTGTCACAAAGAAAAAGTTATTTGACACACCGCTTTCTTCCGCAATCTTTAAAATCTCTGTTGCCTGCTCTTGTAAACTTAATTTAGCCATTTTATCACCTCATTTATTTTCATTTCATTTTCTTATTTGGCATACTACACAAAAGGCGTGTTTTAAATCCACGCCTATATAAATTACTTACCTTTGAAAACTTTTCTTAATTCTTCGTTTTCTTTATTTTTTTGTTCTTTATTTTTGTCTTGTGTTTCTTCGTTAGCGAATTCGCCTAAACCGTATTTTTTTCTTAATTCCTTTGGTATGTAATCTTTTGGCTCGCTATAATTAATTTTCTTTGCCATTTTAATTTTCCCCTTTCATTATTTCTTAAAATAAGAATTCATAACATCAACTACTGCTTTACTTTCTTTGCTTGCTTTACTACCGTTGCAATAAACATCTGCAAAGGCTTCGGCTAACGCTTCGGCTTTACTTGACTTTGCATAACCGCTTATTTTACTTGCTAATTTAAAGGTTTCATTTTTCTTATAACCTGCTTTAGTAGTTGCTTGCTTTAATATACTATCTGACGCTTTTTCTAATTGCCAACTTCCTAAACCCATTTTTTTACCGATTTCGTCTGTCAATTTATGACCCATTTCGTGAGATGTCACGGCTTCTAAACCTGACTTATTACCTCTGCTAGGGTGATAACCACTTTCAACGCTTGCGTCATAAGTTTTATTCATCTTATCAACATTAAGATAATTTTTATTTATAGCAAGATTGCTACCGTCATAATAACCTAATGTTCCCTGTGCGTCTTTTCCTTTTAATGTAGCGATGTCATAATCCAAATTTACGCCGTATTGCTCTTGTATATCTCTTGCTACTGTTAAAACTTGGTCGACTTCGTCCCTATAACCGCCATTTCTTCCCGAAATAAGTGATGTTGTTGACACAATATTGTTAGGATTTAATCCGCCACCACGACCAAAACCGCCACCGCTTGACGAACTACTACCACGTCCACCACAATAATATTTCATTATTCTTCGCCCCCTTTCTGCCAATTTTCAGTGACCTTATTGTCATAATAATAAACTTTTATATCTTTAAAGTCATATTCTAACTTGCCACCATAAATTAAAATTGCTTTCGGCTCTATTTGTTTAATCATTTCATCTACCCCGTCACGCCATATTTGTAAAGCGTTTTGGTCTTGTTTAACACCTATTGTTGAAATGCTTACTATTGAGCCTTTAGGTATTCCCTTAAAGCAAAAACTAAATGTTTCTTTTTCCGCCCACGAAATTGTCGGTATAACTTTAATTCCATTTGATTGAAAATATTGTCCGACTAATCTTGACCTGTAAATGTTCCATATCTTCATAGGCATAGGCATATCAAGATATAAACTAAAATCAGGGCTTAATATACATTCATATTCTCTTAATACTTCAATATACTTTTCAGGGTAATTCCATATACGTTCGAATTGGTAATCGTCAACGTAAAAGTGAATTCCACAATTTTTATTATCACTTGACTTGGCATAATTAAAGCCTATTAAATCGCTTGGTATGAAATCATCATTTTCAATAATAGGCATTTGCCAAAAGTCATTTGTAAGATTTTCGATTAAATCAAGATTATAAGCTCTGTTCGTTCTTTCCCTTTCGTCCCCATAATAACCGTCATCTTCAAAATCTTCATTTTCTAAATCATCTAATGTCCCTATATCAAAACCAAAATCCGACATATCAATTTCTATTGCTTCTAATTCGGCATTTAAAATATCAATATCGAAATCTGTATTCATTGTTAGCTTGTTATGAATAAGAGTGTAGGCTTTGCGTTCATCATCTGTTAAATCATCTAATCTAATAATAGGGACTTCTTTTATTCCTAAAGATTGACACGCAAGCAATCGACCGTGACCCTCAATAATTATGTTATCTTTCCATAATGCTATTGGGTCATTCATTCCGAATTCTTGAATTGATTGTTTGATTTGTTCTATTTGTTCCTGTGTATGTATCTTTGCGTTATTCTCGTAAGGTCTTAAATCATTAATAGGTATATATTCAATTTTTAATTTTCTATTAGTCATATAAACACCTCAATTTGTCCCCTTTTTAATTTTAAGCTATTTTTTAGCCTTTTTACTGCATTTTTCGTTGAAATTTGAACGTTTTATCGACTTTTTCCAAAAAAACTTTAAAAATTAATGTTTTTTGTATTCGAATGTGGGCGGTTTGTCTTGTTCGCTTTTTGTTTTTTTCTTCCAAAACATAGGGGGGGATTTTTACTGTTAGACGTTAGATTACTAGATTTTGTTTTTTTAGATTGTGTATTTTGATAAATCTATCTTTTCAATCTTGGCTCTATCTTCTAATACCTTAATATAATCATTCATTGATACAATTTGTTTATTATAATACATTCTTGGCACACTAGGTTTAAAATCTAATTCGCCTTTGTCCCATTTCATAAGCATATTTAATAATTTGTTGTATCTTATCTTTACCTGTAAATATTCCGCTATAAATCTTTCTTTATAGTCTGCACTTGTCATTAATGATATTGTGTCTTTTAATTCCATTATTTACTTTTCCCCTCTCTTGCAATTTGATTTTCTATAATAATAATTAAATCATCATAAACATTAATTTGATTTACTAGCCCTTTAATAGTTTCTTTTCTTGCATTATATGATTGCCTGTTATTATCTCTCATATTAAGTCCTATATTATATTCATAATCGCAATAAGCGTTATAACGTTTCTCTTTTATTAAAGCTAATATTTCTTTATCACTCATTGTTTATCTTCCCTTTCTTTTGCTAACCTCAATAATAAATCTTGGTCTATTTCCCCGTCATCTGCTTTTCTGTGATGATATTTGCATAAACATATTAAATTATAATTATCTAATAGCTTTTCAGGGTCTACCTGTAATTTAACAATGTGATGTGTTTCTAATTCTTGATAATTATAAATCCCCTCTTGTAAACATATAGCACATAAATAATTACTTGCTCTTTTTATTTCTTCCGCCTTTTGCGTCCACGCATAGCTTGACCTTAAATTATCTATACTATTTTTTTTATATACTTTACCGACATAGCATTTATAATTGTATGCGTGAATTTTCCCGCAACGGCTACAAGATTTCATTATTGCCATTTATTGCCACCTCTTAAATTCGATTTTAAGACGCTTCAATTTATGTCTTAATATATTTAATCCTGTTCTTCTTCTCTTGATATTTTACTACTTATTTTTAATGCACCATAAAATGCTAATATAAGAAATAAAACAAATACACTAATTATTGTTATTATTATTATTTTCATCTTCTTTTACTTCTTGGCTCTTATTATATTTCGCACTTGATACTTGAATTACTGCACCAATGAAAACACCGATTGCACCAATAGTTATTGTTATTTCTTTTGTGTATTGCCAACCCCACGTTTGACCTAATGTATTAATTAAGCAAACTAACGCAGGTATAACTATTACAGAAATCCATTTTAAAATGTCATATAAACGATTATTCATAATTAATCACCTCTATTTTAATTATAAATCTTTAACTATGTTAAAATTTCGGATTTTTTTTAGATTAAATTAAATTCGATTGCCGTTAAATATAACATTTTATTCATCATATTATAATAAGCGTCTTTAGATATGTAATAATATGCTTCTGCTTTGACTTGATTTGTTTTATTGAAAAATATAATTTCTATTAATTCTTTTTCTTCTTTTGATAATCTATTTACAACATTTTCAATCATATTTATTTTTTGTGTAGCAATCAACAATGTTCTTGTATTAATTTCATTTTCTTTTTGCTTCTGCAAGTCTTTTAATAATACTTTATTTTTATTAAAATTATACAATTCACATTTAACATAATTTTTAATATGTAAAGGCAATTTATATTTAGTCATCTAACATACCTCTTAATGTATTAAATTCTTCTTTATTTTCAAAATCTTCTTCTTCAAGTTCTATTTCAGTGTCGGCATATCTACCACACATTAATTTATCATTTTCATTCCAAATTATTTTTCCTTTAATAACATTTAATACCTTTTCTTGCTCTTGTGCCTTTAATAATGCTTGTTTAATAGTTTCAATTTCATTTTCAAAATTAACACCTATTATAAACGAAAGATTAAATGCTATTGTATGCAAACACTTCATCGCTTCACTAGGTTTTGTTTCCTTAATCTGTTCTAATTCCTCCAATGCTTCTTCAATATTTTCAACTGCAAATAAAGGAAGCCATACAACACCATTTTCATTATTTGTTTCTTTCCAATGTTTTAATTCTTTTAATGCTTCTATTTTACTCATTTTATAAAACCTCTTTTAATGCGTTTTTTAAAACTGCTAAACTAATAATTTTTTGTTTACCCAAATCTGCATATTTAACAAGCGTTTTTAATTCATCTATAATCTTTTTATTTTTATCTGCTTTTAGTAAGGCTTGTTCAATAACATCAAGTGATTTATTTATATTTTTATCATTATTTAATTCAACTTGATTAAAACCTCTTAATGTTTTAATTTCTTCTAATTCTTTACTCATCTTCTACCTCTTTTATAATAATTTAATTGTCTTTTATTCTTTAACATCAATCTAAATTTATCTAAACAATCCTGATAAATTTTTTCTTCAAGAAAATTATTTTCATTATGATTTTCTTCTACTTTGTCTATTAGATATTTTAAATAATCTTTTTCATCATACATTTTTATTTGCTCTTTTCTTTTTCTTTTTTTCTTCTCGTTCAAGCCAAAATTTATGTGTAGTTTCTTTTCTTAAATAATTGCATTGTTTCTGTAAACATTTCATATTTTTTAAATGTAATATAGTTAAATAGCATTTATGATTTTCACAGTATGCAACACAATTTGACCTTTTAGCTTGTTGATTGAAAGCACATTCGACTAATTCATCTTTCATACTAACCCCCATTGTCATTTTGTAATAACATCATTTCGCTTAAAGTCATTGTTTGAATTCCTAATTCTTCACATTCGCTTATAACTGCTTCAAGTAATCTTGTCATTTCTTTTGTATCATAAGTGCTTGACCCATAATAAGCAATTAAATTTGTATAGCCTTTTAATTTGCTCTTTCCTAATACCTCTGTAAACCAACCTATACCATTTTTAGACCAATTATAATTAAATCTTTTTACTGCTTCATCTTTTAATGGTAAAATTTCAAAAACGCCATAATCTTTTACTAACTCTTTGTAAATATCTTCTTTGCTTCTATTAATTGCTTTTCCTATTTCATCTAATAGCACCCACATATAGGCGTTTTGCGATAAACTTCTTTTTTGCCTGTATTCTTTAACCTGCACCGTCAACTCTTTATCGTCTTTTAAATTGTCTAATTGCTTTAAAATTGATTTATCACACTCAAACGATAATTCTATATTACCATTTCTTAAAAACTTAAATTCGGGCTTTTTTGTCCTAAATTCAATCATATTTCATCACCTATAAAATCATAAATATTCATTTGACCGTCTGCTTTTTCTTTTTCTAATTCTTCTTTTGCTTTCATTATTTTAACAAATTCACGATATTTTCTAGTATATTCATAACTATTTTTAAATACATTGTTTACCGCTTTATATAAATTTGGCTCAAACATCTGTGTTATTTCTAATTCGTGTTCTAATTCTCTACCATAAGGACAACAACAACAACCTGTCCTTTTAAATCCGTATTTTGTGTAGCAATCACTGTGTTTTATATCAAATTTTCTTTCGTAATTTATTTTATTACCGTCTTTATACCAAAATATAGGTCTGTAATTATCTGTATTATCTTCATTTATTGAAAAACAAGTTTTATAAGAAGCACTACGAATACCGCCCTCTGCCTTTCTAACGCCTATTATCATTAAATCAACATCATATTTTTTAACAAGCATTTTAGATACATCTTTTTTAGCATATTTGCAACATTTAGACGATATTTTAAAATAAGGTGGATTTTTAAGTAAAAATTCTTTTAAATATTTATTGTAATTAATATTAAACTGTGAAAATCCATAACTCATTACATCTCTAGCGTTGCACCACCACGCCACGCCACCCTTACAATTAGGGTATTCTTTTATTAATTCATCATAAGGTTTATCTTCCCATTTAAAATTATGCTTTTGCAATCTACTAATCATATCACTTGCAAATTTTGATACAAACGGCTCGCCGTATTCTTTACACGTCAACGGTATAGGCTTGATTGCCCTTTCTCTTATAATCTCAATATTATATTTTTCTTCTAAATATTTTAAATGGTCTTTTGTTGCTTGGTATTCTAATCCTGTATTAAACCATATATATTTTACTTTTTTATCTTTATCAACTTTATGTATTAAATCTAAAATAATATCACTATCAGAGCCACCACTAATCGAACACATTATATTTTTATAACTTGGATTATTTATTACACTGTTAGCCTTAACAAAACTATCGACAACTGTTATATCATCATCAACAGTTAGAAATTCCCATAAATAATTTTCATCATCTGTCATTTTTATTTCACCTGCTTTTTTAATTCTTCGTATGTAATTCCCCTTAAATGATGTTTATTAATTCTTTCAATCCTTTTATTAGGGTCAATATTTGGCATACCTGATTTAATCATTTCATTACAGAATATTAAAGCTATTTCTTTTGTTGCTTCGTGCCAATCAAAAAAACTTCTTATTTCAATTTTCATCTTTCTTGTCCTCTTTTGGTAAAAAATATCTCATAAAATAAACATCTTCACCAAAACGATTTTTTGATTTAACATATTCTTGTTCGAACGTCATTCCCGTTTTTCTCATTTCACTAATTCGTGTAGCAAGTTTTGTAATTCCTAAATCCCTAAATGCTTCTAATGGTGATATACTGCCAAACATTTTCATATATTCAACTATTCTTTCGCACTGTGTCATTGTCATTACCCCCCCTATAAATAACTTTTTCTAAATATTTTTAAGAAATCTAATTCAGGGTAAACCTCAATAAATTTCTTTTGCATTTCCCTTTTAAGGTTTAAATCCATATCTCTATTAAAATGAACGCTTGCATTACTTAAATTATGATGTATGGCACACAAGCTAACACAACAACCATACTTAATACTTAATTGTCTGTTAGCCGTGCCAAAAAATACTTCGTGTATATGTAAATTTTTAGTAGCCCCACAAAAATAACATTCGTTCATTTCTTTTTGTAAAATACTAAATCTTTTCATAATTAAAATGGTAAATCTTCATCATCAACCATAGATATATCTTGATTTTGATTTTGTGGTGTTTGATATTGTGGATTAAATGTGTTAGGCTCTTGTGGTGCGGGCTTTTCTTCTTTTGGTCTTGGCGTTAGATTGCTTACACTATCTACTACTATTTCAACCATTGTTCTATTTTCGCCGTTATCTAATTTATAATTTCTTACTTGAATTGACCCCGATACTTCAAGCATATTTCCTTTTTTTACATACTTGCTTATAAAATCTGCTTGATTATACCACGCAACACAAGATATAAAATCGGATTGCTTGTTTCCGTCTTTGTCTTTATAACCTCTATCAACTGCTAGTGTAAACATCACATAAGCGTTATTATTAGGTGAGTATTTTAATTCAGGGTCTTTTGTAATACGACCTGTTAAATTTACACTATTCATCTTTCTTTGCCCTCACAATTTCCATTTTCTTTTCATTTACTCTTTTGTTAAAATAATTATTAAATTCTACTTCGAAATATTGTTTTAAATCATTAAATGTTAAAGTTTCTAATAAATATTCAAAATCACTTCTAATTACATCATTATTTTTTAATGCTTTAAGCCATTGTTCGAATGTTAAAAAATTAAATTCGCCGTCATCTTCTTTTACTTCAACGCTTGTATAATTTAATCTCCAATCCATAAATACATTACTAAATAAAAGTTGTTTTGCCTTATTATTTAATTCTTTAATTGTCTTGTCTTTTTCGGTTTCTTCATTTTTGCAATCAATTTGTTGTGTAGTGTTTTCGTATTTTGATAATTTATTTTTTAATCCCTCAATGGTATCGTATAAATCTAAAATTTCATTTACTAATACTTTCTTATTCATTTTCTTTTACCTCATACATCTTATTGCCTAATTGAATAATTAATCCATTTACCATACTATAATCGAATTTGTCATATAAATTTCTTAAAACATCAAAATATAAACAATTATTTGCTTTATGCGTTAAGAAATCATATATATATTTAAAACTGTAATTAGTGCTTAATTTTCCTATTTCTACCCCTAATTGAATTTCTTTAGTTTCAGGTGTTGAAATTAATTCTTGCTTTACATCATCTAATAGAAGCAATCTTTTTTTAATGTTTTCTTCTTTTGTTTCATCAAAAAGTTTTTTAGCTTCCCCTAATTCTTCATCTACTAAATCAATTAAAATTTCCAATTCTTTTTTTGTGAATTTCTTTTCCATTTTTTCTTTTCCCCTTTTTATAATCTTTCAATAAATATTCCCTCTTCTTCTAGTGTTTTTTCAGGCACATTAAACCAATGGTCTTTAATTGCTTTTCTAATAACTAAATTAAAGTTTGTATATTTATTTTTGTTGTTATTACTTTCGACATATTCATCTAATGCTTGAATAACCCTATCTATATAACCTTTATTGTATTCATCGCATAATCTTTTATATTCATCATCTGTGAGCTTGACACGTCCGTAAGTTCCAAACTTATGGCGTGTCTTTTTTTCTTTATCTTCTTTTTTTAATTCTTTATCTATATCTTTATCTATCTCTTTATCTATCTCTATACTCTTATCGGACATTGTAAGGACATTTTGAGGACATTGTCCTAATTCCTTTTTCTTGTCCCTATATTCACGTTTCTTTTTAGCCCATTCAGTTTCACAACCAATCATTTTATAAACTTCACTCATATAATAAGTTCCATTATCTAATATTTCTAACATATTTAATTCACTAAATACCTTTATGGCACTTCTTACAACATCAATGTTTGTGTTAGTAATTATTGATAACATTTCTTCGTTATATGGTATTTCATCACTAAATCTTAAATTGCCCTCGTGGTCTACGCTTTCGCATAATAATTTGAGATAGAATAGAATGTAGTCTTTGCCGTTAGGCATAGCTTCAATTATCTTTATGTCGTGTCTTTTAAAGAAATCTTTTTTTAATTTAAGCCAATAATATTTATTTTCCATTTTGTAAATACCTCTGTAATAACTCTAAAGCCATATTTTCATTAATAGGTATATCAACATACTTTCTTACATCTTCCCTTAAATGCAAGCCTTTTAATGCTTTTATTTCTTTTTGATAACATTGTTCGTAGCCTATTTTATAAAGGTTTAATTGGTAAGCTAAATATTCCTTATCTAATACACTTGTTCGCTTGATGTCACCTAACATTAAGCCTAATTTTTCATCATCTAATACTAAATCTAAACGACCACACGCAACAGGCTTATTATTGTAAAATAAAATAATAGGTAATTCATTATCAATGACTTTAAACTTAAATTGCTTTTGTAAAAATTTAAAATTTCGTAATTCTTTTAAATCACTTTCTATTCCTAATTTACAATAATCTTCTATTGCTTTATGCGTTGCCGTTCCTAATTCAGAAGCACGTTGTAATACTTCTTGACTAACTGTATCGTATTTCTTGCCAAACTTGATTTTTAAAATCTGTGTAATACTTGGTAATACTACCCCGTCGCATAAATAAGTATGTGTTTCGTCTATGTATTCAACAACGTGTTCTTTAATAATCCACGTTTCCATTATTTCACCTTTA